>ERZ836877.3365-NODE-3365-length-18293-cov-7.857660_pt1 | contig 18293 bp, 10 predicted proteins | sample MGYA00519469_ERZ836877 | MGnify/ENA primary metagenome ERZ836877 (study PRJEB31850, sample SAMEA3708809) | human gut metagenome | biome: human gut; feature: human-associated habitat; material: faeces | place: China | collected 2014 ... | reverse complement strand
CATGCAACAGATTCCCTTTCCACCGCTTGCGCCAAACGCCCCGCGAAGTGGAAACCAAAGCGTTAACCTGCCCGTCACCGATTTTATTGATGTCATTATGCGTATACAATCCCGTAGCCCAATATCCAAATGGCAGACTGGAATGATAGGTCAACCCGAGCTTGCGTCCGTCCGTAAAAGCCAATACGGATCCGGCCGACTGATGAAAGCGCATGTCTGCCGTACTGATGAGCATATCCATGGAATAAGGTTCATAAGCATTTCCTAACGAAAGGACACCATGTTTAAAGTAATAGTTCAACAACAAATCCTTGATGGCTACTTTGTTTCCTCCCAAACCAATGTCGGCTTTCATTTCATATTGTCTGTAAGTGGCTTTAAAGCCCACACGGAAATCTTCCAAGCGATAATACCCCTGCACACTTTCCTTGCCATAACTGGACACAGCGGCATCCAGCAATGCCCTCGAACGGAACTTCACGGTCAGAGGTTCGTCCGCCTGTGCCGTCATAAAGCAACTTCCCATGCCCAACCACACGCATGCCATCCATTTTCTCATACGCACCGGTTCAAAATGTTCATGAATTGCGGAAGTGCCTCTTCCACAGGTATTGCCCAACCATAATCCGCCACATTGAAGATCGGAGCCGTACGGTCCGGGTTGACGGCTATCACGCAACGCGCTCCGGTGATGGCCGCCGTATGCTGTATCTGTCCGCTGATACCGATGGCGATATACAAATCCGGAGCTATCGTATGCCCGGTCTGCCCCACTTGCACGGAAGCGTCCACCAACCCGGCTTCCACTGCCGCACGAGACCCGGCTACCGTCGCACCGATACGTTCGGCCCACTCCCGGATTTCATCGGCACATCTCCGCGTTTTCACGCCTCGTCCTATACCTATTATAATAGAACTGTCGTTCAGCGAAGTTCCGCCCACTTCTTCCGCCACAGCCTCCAACACGCGAACACGGCTGTCGGCTCTTCCGGCCTCATAAGCATGATAGACGATTTCCCTCCTCCTCGAAGTATCCCTCTGCCGGGCTTTCATCACCCCGGGACGTACGGAAGCCATTTGCGGCCTAAAAACGGGGTTGACAATCGTAGCCATCAGATTTCCTCCGAAAGCCGGGCGTATTTGGCGCAACAGTCCGCTGTCCGTATCCATTTCCAACTCCGTACAATCTGCCGTCAATCCGGTATGCAGTACAGCAGCCAATCGTGCGGACAAACCACGACCGCATGGCGTAGCCCCGATAAGCAGGACCGAAGGATGCTGTTTGCGCACCAAGCCGGCCAACACCTCCGTATAGTTTTCCTCCACAAAATCCGATAGAAGCGGAGACTCCACCACGTGCACGCGGTCTGCACCGACGGCTATCAACTCATCCGCCCATGCAGACACTTCACCGCCTATCAGTACAGCCTCGACCGGTTGGGGACGGCAAGCCGCAAGTGCCACAGCCTTTCCCAAAAGTTCCCGGCTTACCGGTGCCAAAGTGCCGTCCATGACTTCCGCCCACACCCAAATGCCATTGGAATCATCCACAGGCTGTTCCTGCCTTTCGTCTTGACGCTGCATCACCCAAGCTCCAACCGGACAAGCCTGCACACAACCGCCGCACAAACGGCAATTCTCTTCATCCACCTCCGGAAAGTCGCCCATACGGATAGCCCCATAGGCACAACTTTCGGCACATATTCCGCAGGATACACATTGCCCGGCCTGTAATTGAAGTATAAAATCCTTATCTTTATTCATTTTCATCTTGCTTTTTAAAAATTAATCCCGCGTCTCATGCTTTCACGGACGACTGCAAAAAACTTTTCCCCGTCGGGAAGCCATTCCACGTCTTTCTTCCATCGAGGCACCATGGTAGACACTACTTGAGTAGGAGATGCCTGCAATCCGACTTGCGAAGGTTCCAGTCCCAAGTCGCATTCATCCCAATGAAGGATGGTCTGCCGCTGAGCCCACCGCCAACCGGTCAGTGTGGGACAATCCAGTTCCCCCGTCTCCCGACCAACCGTCACGACACAAGGTAAATCCACCTCCATACGCTGGAATAAACGACCGGCCTTCTTCCTCACACACATACAAGTATCCGATATGTCCGAAACCTCCGTCAAATGCGTCACTTGGGGAATGTCCAACTGTCCGGCTACCTCAGGCCCCACTTGTGCCGTATCGCCATCCACCGCCATTTTCCCGAAAAGCAACAAGTCGTATTCACCCAACTTGCGCACGGCTGCCGCCAGTACCAGGCTCGTACACCACGTATCGCTTCCGGCAAATGCCTTGGAGGACAACAAAACCGCCTTATCCGCCCCTCTTTGCAAAGCCTCACGGAGCACTTCTTCCGCCGAAGCGGGTCCCATGCTTACTGCCACGATCTCAGCCTCTGTCTGCCTTTTCAATTTTACTGCCAACTGCAAGGCATACAAGTCATCAGGATTTGTCCGGGCCATGGCCGACGAACGCTTCAGCGTCCGGGTTACAGGGTCCATCTCTACCTTTGTAGACAAAGGCACTTGCTTTAAGAATACAATATACCGCTTCATATCTTTCGTTTTTTATCTTCCATATATCCGAACCCTATCCACCTTTTTTATTGGAACGGGCATCCGCACACCTTTTTTGAAACTCAACCGAAAACGGGTCCACTGCCCCGAAACGGTCCGGTGCAAACCCGGCCGGATCCACAAACGGCTCTTCCCGCAAAATCAATTCTGCGGCCAAGCGTCCCATACCTCCACCGGCAGCCACGCCTCCTCCACAGCATCCGGCTACGGCATACAACCCTTCGTATGGACGCACCTGCCCGATAATGAATTTGGCATCCGGCACGTAACATGAGGGCCCGGCCATATAATGCGCGATACCCAATGTTTCTATGTCCGGAAGATAACGCTGTAGCAACGGGGCACACTCGTCAAGCACTTTCCATTCGGCCGCCTTATTGAAATCGAAATCCTCCAACTTATCCGTCAATGTGTCGGGATTGAAGGCCTGGCATTCACTTTCGCGCAAGCCGATAATCAACGCCCCCACATCCGAACGGGTGAAAGCACGGGCATCGGGAATCACTGTAAAAGGATGGTTTGCCGGAAAACGCCCGGGGTTTGTTCCCGTAATCCAAAAATGACTCCGCACCGGAGTAAAAGGAAGCCCTACCCCTAAAGGACGCATCAACAGGTTGGCCCACGAGCCTGCGGCATTCACGACAACCGGCGCCAGTACTTTTTCCCCGTCCGCCAACTCCACTCCTGTCGTCTTGTCTCCAACAGCCACAATGGCTTTTACTTTCGTATTCGGACGCAATTCCGCCCCAAGACTTCGTGCAGCACGTGCATAACCGGAACATAACAAAGCACAATCTATAAACGCATCCGTAGGCATGTAAAGCGCCTCTTCTATCGCCGAGACCTCCATCCAAGGAAGAAGTTCTTTCAAACGCCTCCGGTCGATACGTTCATTCGGTATTCCGAAACGTACGGCCGCTTCTTCCAATGCTTCGAGTTCTTTCAGCGATGCGTCGGACGAAGAGATGGTCACACTGCCGCACTGCTGCAGTTCGAGCGATTCCCCCAAAAGGTGCTCTATTTCATCAATGCAATCATACGTTTCCTGCACCATTTCCATCAAAGCCGGTTTGGTACGCGCCCGTGTCAACAGGCAGGCTGCACGGGACGAAGCCTGCGACGCTATCTCGTTGGCATCCAACAACAACACCTTCCCCGCCTTACGTTTGGCCAACTGGTAAGCCGTGGCGCATCCCAACAAACCGCCACCGATAATTATCACATCATAATCCTGTTTCATCGTCAAATTGCATTATATTGAGGATTCATATACAAAATCGTACGCTCCGTCTGTTCTTTTCTACGCCCTTGAGCGGAATACCGTTTATAAATCAATACGGCAGCCACTGTGAACAAGACCGCACAAACCGCGCCGACCGCGCATGCCATGTGGTTGTAAAGCGCAAACCACTCCATGTCGAAGTTCAAAAACTCCTTGGTGGAAAGCAGAGTCACCGTACCCATGTAGCCGATGAAGTCGATAATGGCGATGAAGAAACCCACGTTTCCCCTGATGCGGAAACAAGCGATAAAGCGATCGAAGAAAATCGTCTGAAAAGTCAGATAGGCAATGTAAAGGCACAGGCTCTGCACAAACAACCACACTACCGGCTGCCAATCCAATGCCTCATAATTCAGTGACACGTATGTCATGACCAAACAACCGGCAATGACCAGTCCCATCAAGCACATCAAAGCCCGAATATTGCTGCGGAAGAAGATGAAAGCGGCAAATATCCCGAGAATGACCAACGTAACAATCGTATCCACCTGGGCGAAAAGCCAAGAAGACTGATTGCTCATATCCAGGATATTGACCAGAAAATCTTCCTTGATGTCGCGCAGCACCAGCAACATGAAGTTGCCCACGAACAACAAGGTAAGAATCGGAGCATAACTTCGGAACAAGAGCTTACGTCCGTTTCCGTCCAATGTCACACGTTCGTTACGCAGCGCAATATCCTCTTCCGTAGGCTGTGGCAGACGCTTCAACATATACCCCATAAAAACGAGAAGAGGCAAAGCAAAAGCCCCAATCACGGCAGGCATCCAAAACTGTCCCACGTGCATCTCGTTCATGGCAAACAAGCCGAAACTCTTGGCCACACCGGAACTGAACACCATGCTTACCCCCAACAGACTGGCCAACATATCCGTCACCTTGCGTCCCTCGATAAAGCTGAATATCACGCCCCACATACAACCGAGCGACAAGCCGTTCAAAAACATGGCCGCCACATTGAACGGAGGAGCCAACAGGCCGAAGCCTACCAAAGCAGCCTCGGCTGCTACCGCCGAACAGACGAAAAACTTGAAACGACGCTCCTTCTTCAACTCCGAAATCAACTTGATGCCAAAGAACTTGGCTATCACATAACCTAAAATCTGAATCGTCGTCACCGCGACCTTGTAGTCCGTGCCGAAAAAATCAAACCCCTCGAACGAAGCCGCCGTATAAGGTTTGCGCAAGGCATACACCAAAGAGTAGGAAAGCAAGGCTGCACCGCCCGCCCACAGGATGAGCAACGCATCCGAAAATCTTTTGTTCTTTACGATTTGTTCCATAACCATAGTTTTGTTTTCGGCTGCAAAACTATCCCAAACTGCCATCTGAAAAAATTAATTCATTATATATCATACGTCCGTCCAAACCCGTATTTATAATGTAACATTCATCTCACGGTAATGAAGCACGAAAGCAACAGGTTTGTAACATGGAAAACGTACCTTTGCCCAAAAGAACATACGTATGGACAAATTGGTATCACTCTACGAACGGATGAAGAAACTACGCGAAGCCGGTGTACGGATGAAGGACATCTCCGAAGAGACGGGCATAGCATCCAGCGTACTCTCCTCGCTCTATTCTTCCGTGCTCCCCACCTACATCAATCTGCTCTCCGGAGGATGCGGTACGGAAAGTGCGTTAGACCAAGGGCTGCAACAAGTCAACAACGTGTCGAAACGCAAACTGCAAGGTTGCCTCGATGAATTGTACGACAAAGTGAGCCACATCGAGCCACGTTTCGTTTCCAACAAAAACGGCGGACGACCTTTTCTGGACGACATCGAGAAAGAAGCCATCAAATATCTGCCCAATGCCGGCATCTATACCGGACTTTACCAGTCTTACAGTTCTTCGTCCTACTCCGACGGACTGAAAGTGGAGCCTTATATGATATCCTCTATCGTAGACGGCGACACCATGCCCAAAGTCTATTGCCAGAACCTGTCGGGCGACTATTATATCGGCGTGGGGTTGTTCTCGCCGTTTCAAATCGGTTATCTGATGTTCAACGAACAAAAACGCCTGCAACTTGCCCTGAAGGTGGTCTACCTGCAACTGCCCATCATCGAGTATCCCCAAATCATGAAAGGAATCTATCTGACACACGACTATAACCGCAATCCGATTGCCCGGCGCATTCTCTTTGTCCGGCAAGGCGACGAAATCCCACTGGAAGAGTTTGCCGACTTGCGTACAGAGGTGATACCCAAAGCACGACTGACCGGGGAACTGTTGGAATACTACAATTACACTTGCTGCAACGAGGACATCATACGGAGCATGATGCTGATATCACCGGACAAGGATACCAAAGAACTCCAACGCGAAAAGCAGCTCCTGAAAATCCTCAGTACACAAGAGGCTCCCTGAAGAAAGGTCACCCGCCATGCGAAAGGCCGCAGAAGGACATATCCTTCTGCGGCCTTTCGCATAAAACCTTACTTTCATTCTTCCGTCAGACGAATCGCAAAGCCGCCTCCACGAGCCATATCCAACGTCAGTTTCGTATTCCGGTCCACATTCATCGTCTCGCAGGCGTACGTTGTCGGATGGTCGCCCGACTCCGGTTTATCCTTGAAAACCACAGCGCGGTAGGTCTTCCCACGTTTCAGGAAACCGAAGTCCACCGTCACGCTGCGCGGTGTCCAGTTCGTCATGCCGCCCACGTACCAATCCTTACCGGTTTGTTTGGCCATCACGATGTACTCGCCCAAACGGGCATCGAGCGGAAGGGTCTTGTCCCACACCGAAGGAACTTTCGACAGGTAATCCAAGATGTCGGGATATTTGTTATATTCCGAAGGTGCGTCGCACAGGTAACCGATCCAATGGTCGAATATGACGTACATGGACAAGACATGCGAACGCGTCCCCATATTCATCGGAGGGATGCTGTCCCGGTCACGCGGTTGGAACTCTTCGGGCGTCACGTTGCGCATGCCGCCCGGCGTGTAATCTTCCGGTCCGGCCAATGAACGGATGAAGGGGAAACGTGTATGGTATTCGGGCGTGATGGTCTTTTCCCAGAAATTGCATTCAGCCCCTCTCACGGCCTCATAATTCATCACGTTGGGGTAAGTACGGTTCAAGCCCACCGGTACGGGACAACCGTGGAAGATGGCCACCATCCGGTACTGCGCCAACCGTTCGGCAAATTCGCGCCCCCAGCGCATGGCAATCTGGTCGTTGCGTTCGAAGAAATCAATCTTGGCACCCGCCACCCCGCACTCGTGCATCTGCTTGATCCAATCGTCCGGATTCTCCAGCGGACAACTGGCCCAAGTCCAAACCAATATCTTCACGTTCTTCCCCCGGGCATAGTCGCACAATTCCTTGATGTACTCCATTTTCCATCCGGCATCGAGCGTCATGTACTCTATACCGTTCTCCGAAGCCCAGTCTACATAGTATTTATAAAGTTGCAACGAAAGATGTTTGTTCCCCACCGGGAAGTCCACGCCTTCCACCACGGCTTTGTGCCACCATTCCCAAGCACTCTTTCCGGGTTGTATCCACGAGGTATCCTCAATCTTGCAAGGTTCGGCCAGCATGTAGACCAGCTCATTGTTCAACAACGTCTTGTCGTCATCGGACACGATCATGACGCGCCACGGGAACGTGCGGTCGCCTCCCGTCCTTGCAATGTAATCCTCACGTGAAATCACCAGATGGTTGGAATACCAACGGTAAGGGTTCGACGGGTCCCCATCCATCACTTCTTTGGGGTAGGCCGCCCACTTTCCGCGCATGGCATTCTGCCCGGCGGCTTCCATATACAAGCCGGGATAATCGTAAGTGTCCGATTCCGTCACCACCACCTTGTAGGGCTTGCCGGGATACTCGAAGAGCACCGGAGAAACGGAAAAACGGCCGGCCGGAATCTCACCCGGCGAACGATACACCTTGTAAAGCCGCTCGAAATTACGGTAGCCCTGATGAATCTGGTGCACCTTGCCCGACTGTTCACGCTCGGGTGCGGTATTGCTGTCGCATTCCGGGAAATACACCGTAGGGGTAAAAGCGAAATTGAACACGGCATCTTCGCTGTTGATAATGATTTCCTTGTCCCAGTGCGTCACAAAACGGTAAGCCCACCCTTCGTTGTAGGCTCTCACGACCAGGTCGTAGTCCGTGCCGTAAGACAGCACGATTTCATTGTACGCCTCTTTCAGGGTCTTGTTTTTCCCCGCCACGACATCTATCTTGCGGTTCACACGGTCTTTCTTCACAGAGGTCACGGGGTCGCCTCCCACGTGACGCCCGTCGGACAGGTTCATCCCTATCACCGAAGGTTCCACCAACTTCACCTTATCGTACCACACTTCAAATTCCGTACGCCCTTCCACACGGAGCTTCACCTCCAGTTTCTTGTCGGGCGAAGACAATTTGTACTCTTCCGCTTTCAGGGCAAACGTCCAGCAGAAGAATACCGCCAAAGATAACATGATTTTTTGAGCCATATCGCTATATAGATTTAAGAATGATTATTCGTCTGCAAAGTAAGTCCGTTTCACTAAAAGCCGAAATGGAGAGAATCACTTATCACATGGACAATTTTGCGATTCTCTCCATTCCTATATGACTTGCCGTACGGCCTCTCATTCCACACCCCACTGCTTGTTCGGCGTGCGCCCCAACACGAAGTGCAACTCACCGCCACGGACGATATCCTCGTGGTCGATGTAGCAACGGTTGTAAGGCTTGCCGTTCAGCGTGGCCGACTGGATGTAACAGGCGTCGGGCGCATTCCCCTCCGTAGTGACTACAAACTTACGGCCTTTGGCATAACGGCGGTCGAGCGCGATCTCCACACGGTCGAACACAGGGGCTGTCAATTCATAACGCGTCTCGCCCGGACAAAGCGGATGGAACCCCGCAGAAGCCAGGATATACCAGGCCGACATCTGCCCCACATCCTCATTGCCGCACAGTCCGGCCAGATTGTTCTTGTAAGCGTCGGCACAAATCACACGCGTCCAGTACTGCGTGAGCCACGGCGCCCCCAAGCGGTTGAAGAGGAAAGGCACGTGGTGCACGGGTTCATTGGCATGATTATAATAGGGATTCCAATAGAATTCGCGCGGCGTGTTTTCAAAAAAGGATTCCAGATCGGCCAGCACTTTGTCGCGACCGCCCATGATTTCCACCATGCCGGGCACGTCGTGCGGCACGAACCAACCCTGTTGGTAGGGATTGCACTCCATGCAACCGTACCACTCCTGCAAGCGTCCTTTTTCCGGCCAGTCCGCCCACGAGCCGTCGGCGTTGCGCACGCGGAACCAACCCTTTTCCTTATCGAAGATTTTACGGTATGCCTGTCCGCGCCGGTGATAGATGCCGGCATCCTCCGTCTTGTCTAAAGCCTCGGCCCATTCGCCCACACACCAATCGAAGTATCCGTATTCCAACGTTTCCGATATGCCGCTGCCGCCGGGCGAATATCCCAGTTCCGGATGATGTCCGATGCGGTCGGCGGTCTGACGGGCAAAGCGGTAAGCTTTCTCCACGTCGTATCCGCGTATGCCTTTCATATAGGCATCGACGATGACGGCTATGGCCGGATTACCCAACATGCAGCCGCTGTAAGCGTTCAGGAACTCCCAACGTTCGTACACGCCCGTACCGTTTTCCTCGGCCAGAGTGACAAACGAGTTGATCATGTCGTTCACCACTTCCGGATTGATAAGGTTTTGCAGGGGGAACTGGCTGCGGAACACATCCCAACCGCTGAACACCGTACGCTTCTTGAATGCGTCGGTCTTGTGCACCTTCCGGTCTCCTCCCACGTATTCACCCGTCACGTCACGATAGTCGCGCGGGTCTATCATCGTGTGGTACAGCGAAGTATAAAAAATCGTGCGCTCATCTTCTGTCCCCCCGGAGATTTTGATTTTCGACAAGGCCTCGTCCCACAACGCAGCCGCCTTTTCACAATACCGCTCGAAGTCCTTTCCCTTCAATTCGGCTTTGAAGTTCGCCTCCGCTCCTTCCAGACTGACAAAGGAGATGGCCGTGCGCATCAGCACCTGTTCGCCTTCGCGCGTGGGGAACTCCGTATAAAATCCCAAATGGTCTCCCTCCATGCGGTCGGGACGGTCCGTCACCTTCGCCCGGCGCACCGCCTCGGCAAATTCCGGCGAGGTCACGTTTTCCAACTTGCGCCCCATACCCTCAGGAAACTCGGCCGACCATACGCCGTAACGCTCCAACGGCTTGCTGAAACGGGTGTAAAAGTAGACCGTATAATCGGCCTTCCCTCCCCCGTTGCCCCAACCGCCTCCGTCGGGCGTGCAACGCATCCATCCGCGGATAGCATAGTCATCCACACGCTCCACGTACTGCCGGACAGACGTACCGCCCACACGGCGGGCCAAGTCGATTTGAATGCGCGAACATTCGTTTTCCGGATAAGTGAAACGCATGACCCCACCGTGAGGCGTGGCCGTCAGTTCCGCCCGGATGTCATAATCGGTCAGGCGGACAGCGTAATATCCTGCACGTGCCGTCTCGCTCTCTTTATCGTAACGCGAACGGTAGCCCTCCTCCGGACGTTCCGCCTCGCCGCGATACGTATGCAAAGGTCCCGTGGTGGGCATCACTAAATAATTCCCCAAATCGCCATACCATCCGATACCGCTCATCTGGGTCAAGGCAAAGCCCTCGATGGTCGTATGTTCATAACTGTACCCCGAACCGTTGTCGCCTCCGGTAATGGTATTGGGGCTGACCTGCGTCATGCCCCACGGCGTGGCCACACCGGGAAAGGTCTTTCCCAACCCATGTTCGGCCTTGGCCATTTGTGTGTTCGTCGTAGCCCCGATAAACGGGTTCACATACTCCGACAAGCGTTTTCCTCCACGAGCCTGCACGCTCAAAGCCGCCATGGCCGCTATGGCCAGTACTCCGGCCTGCTTCAAATTCAACTTTATTTCCATGATATTTTGTATGATATTCAAGTAGTATAACTCAGCATACAAAAGTACGAAAAGAAAACCTTGCCTCTGTCCGAAATTCTCGTCAAAAACAAACAAATTCGCTCCAAAGTCAATATTTTTTAGAGTAGAAGCCCAATAGGATCTCCATCAATAACACACTATGATACAACGATTTATGATTTACAAAATTTTCTCCTGAGAACGATTCGCCGTTCTGCGCCAAACGATTTTCCGTTCTCAAGAGATTGATTTTCCGTTCTGCGCCAAACGATTCGCCTTCCTCCCTTTGTCAAAATAAGCCACTGCGTCGCCCATACCCCGAACCGTCGCCCGGCCACACAAAAACACCCCACCGCAAAATTGTCCATATCATAAGTGATTCTATCCATTTCCGGAACCGCAAAAACCGCGTTACTTTGCACCCAGAAAATATTTCTTAAACCATTTCTACAATCATGAAGACAAAAACAAATCTTTACCTGTTTCTGATTGCGCTGATTTCCGCCATGGGCGGTTTCCTTTTCGGTTACGACTGGGTCGTGATTGGTGGCGCCAAACCTTTTTATGAACAATACTTCCAGATTGCCGACAGCCCTTCGCTTCAAGGGTGGGCTATGAGCAGTGCGTTGATCGGCTGCCTCATCGGCGCGTTGAGCGCGGGCAAGCTGAGCGACAAATTAGGCCGTAAACCCATATTGATACTGGCCGCCGGACTATTCATCTGTACGGCCCTGGGCACGGGTGCCGCCGACACGTTCGGATTGTTCAACGTGTTCCGCCTCATCGGCGGATTCGCCATCGGCATCGCTTCGAGCCTTTCTCCTATGTATATAGCGGAAATCGCCCCGGCCCACTTGCGCGGACGTTTCGTGTCCATCAACCAGTTGACGGTAGTACTGGGAATCCTTAGCGCACAAATCGTCAACTGGCAGATTGCCGAACCGGTGCCCGACCACGCCACAGCCGAAATGATACGCCTGTCGTGGAACGGACAAATGGGATGGCGGTGGATGTTCTGGGCCATGGTCGTACCCGCAGCCCTTTTCTTCGTCTTCAGTTTCGTCCTGCCCGAAAGCCCGCGCTGGCTGGCCTCATCGGGGTACAAGGAGAAAGCCTTCGGCATCTTCGCGAAGATAGGCGGCGAGGCCCATGCCCGTGAAGAACTGGCAGCCATAGAAGCCGCCGCAGGAGAGAAAACCGTGGAAGGCGGATTCAAACAACTGCTCCACCCCTCGATGCGCAAAATCCTGCTCATCGGCGTGGTGATGGCCGTGTTGCAACAGTGGTGCGGCATCAACGTCATCTTCAACTATGCACAGGAAATCTTCATGGCCGCCGGTTACGGCGTGTCCGATGTATTGATGAACATCGTGGTGACGGGAGTGACCAACGTGATTTTCACCGTCTTAGCCATGTGCGTGGTAGACCGTTGGGGACGCAAAGCCCTGACTCTCTTCGGGGCGTTCGGCCTGACGCTGATTTACGCCTTCATGGGCGCGGCCTACTGGTTCCATATCAGCGGAGTCATGCTGCTCGTCATCGTGGTGGCCGCCATCGCCTGCTACGCCATGACGCTGGCTACGACCATGTGGGTCATCATCTCCGAAATATTCCCCAACCGCATACGGGGCGTGGCCATGTCGGTATGCACCTTCGCCCTTTGGGCCGCCTGCTTCATCCTGACGTACACCTTCCCAGTGCTGAACAGCGGATTGGGCGCAGCCGGAACGTTCTGGCTCTATGGCATCATCTGCCTCGCCGGCGGCATCTTCGTATGGCACCGCCTGCCTGAAACGAAAGGCAAGAGTCTGGAAGAAATCGAACACGAACTTATCCAATAACTTCATACATCATGGAAAAAATCACATCCTATTTGATTCAAAGCACGGTGAACACCTCCGAGGTGCGTGCATGGGAAGAGGACATCCTGCTCCCCACCTACGAAATCGGCAAGGAAGAAAAGAACCCGATCTTCTTGGAGAAACGTGTCTACCAAGGTAGCAGCGGCGTGGTCTATCCTTACCCCGTGGTAGAGAAAATCTCCGACGAGAAGAAAGACAAGCTTTACCATGCGCTCTTCATCGAGAACGAATATATCAAGGTGATGATACTCCCGGAACTGGGCGGACGCATCCACATGGCCTACGACAAGTTGAAGCAACGCCACTTCGTGTACTACAACCAAGTGGTGAAGCCCGCGCTCGTCGGGTTGACCGGCCCGTGGATTTCGGGCGGCATCGAGTTCAACTGGCCGCAACACCACCGCCCGTCCACCTTCCTGCCCACAGACTTCTCCATCGAGGAGCATGCCGACGGCAGCAAGACGGTATGGTGCAACGAAGTGGAACGCATGTTCCGCACCAAAGGCATGCAGGGCTTTACGCTCTATCCGGGCAAGTCGTACATCGAAATCAACGTGAAGATTTACAACCGTACGTCTTTCCCCCAGACGTTCCTGTGGTGGGCCAACCCGGCCGTGGTGGTCAACGACCACTACCACTCGGTGTTCCCGCCCGACGTGAACGCCGTGTTCGACCATGGCAAGCGTGACGTGTCGTCGTTCCCCATCGCCACGGGCACCTATTATAAACAAGACTATTCCGCCGGTGTGGACATCTCAAAATACAAGAATATCCCCGTGCCGACATCCTACATGGCCATTCAATCGAAATTCGACTTCGTGGGCGGATATGAAGAAGATGTGAAAGGCGGATTGCTCCACGTGGCCGACCACCATGTGTCGCCGGGAAAGAAGCAATGGACATGGGGCAACGGCGACTTCGGACGCGCTTGGGACCGTAACCTGACGGACGAGGACGGCCCGTACATCGAACTGATGACAGGCATGTACACCGACAACCAGCCGGACTTCACGTGGTTGCAACCCTACGAGGAAAAGTCGTGGAAACAGTACTTCATGCCCTACGCTGAGGTGGGTTACGTAAAGAATGCCACCAAGGACGCGTTGCTGAACATGGAAGTCAAGGAGGGCAAAGGCAAAGTCATCCTGTACACCACCGGAGTGAACAAGGACGTGTATGTGTTCGTCAAGGACAACGTGAACGGCGGCACCCTTTTCGACAAAGTCATCTCCATCTCTCCGGCAGAACCGTTCCAAGCTGAATTTGCCGCCGAGGGCTTGAAAGACGAAGACATCTTGGTTGAAATCCGCAACCACGAGGGCCGCATCCTGGTAAGCTATCAGGCTGACAAACCGGAAATCAAGCCCGTACCGGATCCAGCCAAGGCCGCCAAAGACCCGAAGGACATCGCGTCCATCGAGCAACTTTTCCTGACGGGGCTACACTTGGAGCAATACCGCCACGCGACTTACAACCCGATGGACTACTATGAGGAGGCGTTGCGCCGCGAACCGGGCGACGTGCGTTGCAACAACGCCATGGGTTTGCTCCTGATGCGCAAGGGACAATTCGCCAAAGCCGAAGGCTATTTCCGTAAAGCCGTCGAAACCCTGACGGAACGCAATCCGAACCCTTACGACGGTGAACCGTATTACAATCTGGGTTGGAGCTGTCTGATGCAGGACAAAACGGACGAGGCATACGACGCGTTCTTCAAATCGGCCTGGAATGCCGCTTGGCAGGATGCCGCCTACTACAACTTGGCCGCCGTCGACTGCCGTCGGGGCAACTTCGAGAAAGCTCTCGACCTGATCGACCGCTCGCTCGTACGCAACTGGCACCACCACAAGGCACGCCAACTGAAAGCCTCCATCCTGCGCCACTTGGGACGTAAGGAAGAAGCCCTCGAACTGATAGCGGAATCGCTCAAGATAGACCGCTTCAACATGGGATGCCGCTTCGAGCAATATCTCCTCACGGACGACAACAACGTACTGAAGGAAATGCAGCAACTGATGCGCGGCGCAGCCCACGTCTACATCGAATACGCACTCGATTTCGCACAAGCCGGACTTTACGACGAGGCCATCAACCTGTTGGAGGGTTACGCTGCCACACAAAGCTCAGTTTACCCGATGGTACATTACGCGTTGGGTTACTGCCACTCGCGTAAAGGCGACACGGTCAAGGCGCTCGAATATTACAAAAAGGCCGAACAGGACGACCATTCTTACTGCTTCCCCAACCGCATCGAAGAAGTATTGGTGTTGCAGGATGCCATGAAAGAGAACCACGAAGCCTGTGCCAAAGCGGCCTACGCCCTCGGCAATTTCTGGTATGCCGCACGGCAATACGACAACGCCATCGCATGCTGGGAAGCATCGGCCGCTATCGACCCGGCGTTCCCTACCGTATGGCGCAACCTCTCGTTGGCTTACTACAACAAACGCAACGATCCGCAGAAGGCGGTGGAAACACTGGAGAAGGCTTACCGCCTCGACGAAAGCGACGCTCGCATCCTGATGGAATTGGACCAGCTCTACAAACGGCTCGGACGTCCGCAAGCGGAACGTCTCGCATTCCTCGAAGCCCATCCGGCCGAAACGGAAAGCCGCGACGACCTGTCCATCGAACGCATCACGCTCTACAACCAATTAGGACGCTATGAAGAGGCCGAGGCACTGATTGCCGCCCGCAAATTCCATCCGTGGGAAGGCGGTGAAGGAAAAATCACGGGGCAGTACACCATCTGCCATGTGGAACTGGCCAAAATCGCCCTGCGCGAACACCGCTACGCCGACGCTTTGGCTTTGTTGCAGGCCACAGACCAATACCCGTACAACTTGGGTGAGGGCAAACTCATCAATGCAGAAGAAAACGACATCTGGTATTACAAAGGACTGGCCTACCGTGGACTGGGAGACGAAGAAAACGCCAAGCTTTGGTTGCACAAGGCCACCCAAGGCTCTGCCGAACCGCAACAGGCGTTTTTCTACAACGATGCGCAACCGGACAAGATTTTCTATCAGGGACTGGCTTGGCGCGCATTGGGCGAGGAAGGCAAGGCACGCGGACGTTTCAACAAGCTCATCAAGCATGGTGAAAAACACTTGTTCGACCACTGCCGCATAGACTACTTTGCCGTATCGTTGCCCGACCTGGCCATCTGGGAGGACAATCTGGACAAACGTAACGCCATTCACTGCAACTATGTCATGGGATTGGGCTATTTAGGATTGGAAGACCGCGTACACGCCATCGAGTACTTGAACAAGGCACGCGCTTTGGACATCAACCACCAAGGTGCACAAATCCATCGTGAATTATGCGAATAAACACACAAGTGATCTGTAATATGCCGACGGGCACCCCGGTCTACGGCTTCCGGTTGACGAACTCAACCGGAGCCGTGGTTGAACTGACCAACTGGGGTGCCCGTTGGCTTTCTGCCATCGTGCCGGACAAACACGGAGAGATGGCGAATGTGCTCGTTAGCCCGACCGACCTGTTGTCGGACGGGTTCTACATGGGAGCCATCGTGGGGCGTTTTGCCAACCGCATCGGAGGCGCACGCCTCTGCATCGACGGGCAAACCTACGAACTGGAAAAAAATGACGAGCAGAACACCAACCATGGCGGCTTCTCCGGTTTCGACCGCATGCTGTGGGACTGGGAAGTTTTGGACGACGGCGTGCGCTTCACGCGGCTTTCCCCCGATGGAGAAGGCGGTTATCCGGGCAACGCACACATCTCGGTGGAATACCGTTGGAACGACGGCAACGAGCTGTCCATTCGCTACTATGGAACAACAGACAGGGCGACCTACCTGAACCTGACGAACCATGCCTACTTCAATTTGGGTGGCAAAGGAGAGAAAATCACGGGACATGTGTTGCGCATCCCTTCACATACGATATTGGACACCACCCCGCAGTTCATTCCCACGGGTAAACGGGTGAAGGTGGACGGCACGCCTTTCGATTTCACTTCTGCCAAACCCATCGGACAGGACTTATATGCCGACCATGAGCAACTGAAATGGAACAAAGGTTACAACCACTGTTACGTACTGAAAACGGAAAAGTCTCCCGACATGGTGGAGGCCGCCCGGTTGTCCGAGCCCACCACGGGCCGCAGCCTGACGGTAAAAACCGACCTGCCCTCCGTACTGCTCTACACAGCCGGTTATTACGTCCACCCCGACACCGCCGTCTGCCTCGAAGCGCAATACTATCCCGATACGCCATCGCATCCCGATTTCCCCTCCTGCCTGTTGCGTCCTGAGGAGGAATACCGGCAAACTACGGTGTTCCGGTTCGATACGGAATAAGACTTTACATCACCAACACGCCCCAAAATGCGTGTTGGCTTTTTCCAAACACTATAGAATCATCAGATATAAACAACCGACTTTCTGCCTTCATACAATATGCCCCGAACCTCATTCAACCGATATTTTACAGGTGTCAATGATTTGGGTTATCCATCCGTTGAATCTCGGACATTTTTCAAGCATACTCATTATCCCCACCTCCAGTGCTATTAAGTTTCCCTCCAACACTTTATTATACCTCAAATCCGCAACCGCCCTCATAAGATGACACAGAGGTCAAAAAGGTAGCGACACTGTGGCAAAAGAGGGTGCAACGCAGCAAAAATCGCCACAAAGACGCATTAAATCCCCTTACCCCACCATGCGACTTGAGGCAATACGCAAAATCACGACCATAAGTTGTCGGTGTCATCCAAAGTCATTCTGGAACACATCAGCATAAGCGTTGTTGCATGAATAGATATTCAGCACATACTGCCTTGATGTCCTGACCCATTTGGCTGGCACAGAGATGAACTTGAAGACAAACGCCTTGATGCGGCTTGTTGCTTTGAGTCCGAACCTCTTCACGTCAAGCCTCGCCATGATGAATTTATAGAAGTTGCGTATGAGTGCCGTAAGCAGAAGAAACACCGTGTTTTCTCCCATGAAGGATTTTGGAAGCCTGTTCCAGCCGAATCCGTTATTCATTTCATCGAAGATGCGTTCCTTCCCTCCACGGAGGTTATAGAATTTGACAATCTCTTTCTCGGAAGACTCGTAGTCATTTGTAAGGATGCAGCGGTAGGTGTATTCGCCTTCCCACAGGTCAATCTCACCGTCAATTCGCTTCTGCCTTTGGATTACAAGACGGTATGCCCTCCCTTTCCATTTCTCAACAAGAATGGAGTTCAGTTCAAACTCAATGCCGCCCAGTTCCTCTCTCTTCCACCCTCTGAGTGCAAAGATGTCATCGTAGAGCGAACCGCAGCGGTTGGCGCGGATATAGAAAGTCATGCAATGCTTTCCGACCTCTTCCACAATTTCCTCTGAGCAGGATCCGCAATCTGCCCTGAAACGATTGACTGTCAATCCTTTCTGTTCAATCCTCTCAAAGAATCTCCTCAACGTGTCCTTCTGGTGGAAACGAACGTTAGTGTTGCCGTCGCTGTTCTCTATGCCGACAATCATGTCGCCAATGACAGCCACACCTGGACGGTACCCGAGAAACTTCTTGTATGTGGGTTTCGCATCAAACTTCTCAGCCTCTATGAACTGGTGGTCGAAGTCAACGTCATACCCCTCGCCCTC
>ERZ836877.3358-NODE-3358-length-18319-cov-5.899091_pt1 | contig 18319 bp, 13 predicted proteins | sample MGYA00519469_ERZ836877 | MGnify/ENA primary metagenome ERZ836877 (study PRJEB31850, sample SAMEA3708809) | human gut metagenome | biome: human gut; feature: human-associated habitat; material: faeces | place: China | collected 2014 ... | reverse complement strand
ATAAACCAGGTTATGCCAGAAAGCAAAAATTTACAAAGGCTTACAAAGCCCGAAATACCAAGAAAAACTAAGAAATGCGAGGTTATGCAATAATGATAAAAGTACTTTTCATCTGCCACGGCAACATCTGCCGCTCACCAATGGCAGAATTCATTTTTAAAGACATGGTTTCTAAACAAGGTCTTTCAGACCGATTTTATATCGCATCTGCTGCAACCAGCACTGAGGAGATATGGAATGGAATCGGGAATCCGGTATATCCTCCGGCGCGAGAGGAGCTTGCTAAGCATGGGATTGATTGTAAGGGTAAGCGCGCAGTTCAATTGACGAAGGCAGATTATGATAAATATGATTATATGCTCGGTATGGACCACTGGAATCTGAATAATATGTTAAGAATATTGAAATCGGATCCAGAGGACAAGGTTAAGCTTCTTCTGGATTATAGTGATGATCCGAGGGATATCGCAGATCCATGGTATACAGGTGGATTTGATGTCACATATTCGGATGTGGTGGAGGGCTGTGAGGCTTTTCTGGAATATCTGAAAGATAAAAAGAAACTGTAATAAATATTGTCGATGAAATTTACTTTACAAATAGCTGTGGCTATTTTATACTATGTCTACAGCGACTCTTAAGGGGGCTTTCGCTCCCTTATTTTCTTTTTTCCGAAAACGGAAAGTCAACATTCAAATCAGGGCATCCTGCCCGTATTATTTTCAAAGCAAGAAAGGAACTGAATATGCAGAAAGACTATGAAACATTCGTAGAGAAACTGGAGATTGGTATTTACGAGGCTACAGGGATTCCGAGGGAAAATATTTCTTTTGAGAAAGAAGGCGGGAGGTTTGCGCCTGTAGGAGACAGACTGCTGGTGAAGTTTGCAGAGCATGATGATGCCTGGGAGGTCTGTGGACTTTATACACAGGAACTTTTTAAATCTTATCAGAGTGGCAGTCCGTTTGAGGAAATTATGAAAGAAATCACAGATGATTTGAATCGGATAAAAAAGGCGGATATTTATGAGAAGACAAGGGTGATCAGGGATTATGAGAAGACAAAACCCCGCCTGTTTATCAGATTGCTGAATGCAGATAAATATTCCGCGGATCTTCAGGATGCGGTATATAAAACTCTTGGTGATATTGCACTTGTGCTTTATATGAAAGTTACTGAATATGAAGGATGTGTGACAAGCACAAAAATCCGGCAGGGAATGCTGGAGCAGTGGGGGAAAGAATGTGATGAGGTGTTTAAGGAGGCAATTCTCAATACGTATTTTATGAGTCCGCCCAGAATTTACAGATGGGAACAGATGATTTTTAATCCGGAATATGAAGGCGAGAGTTTTATGAATCTGGGGGACAAGTGCGAATTGAAGAAAGATGCTATGGGAAACTGTCTCAGCACAACAAAGAAAACAAACGGTGCAGTTGCAGTGTTCCTGCCGGGAGTTGCAGAACAACTGGCATATTTGCTGGATTCCGATTTCTATATGGTGTTTACCAGTGTACATGAGGTAATGATCCATAATGATAAATTTGTAGAACCTGAAGATTTGCAATGTGTTTTGCGGGATACGATCAGGGAGGCTACACCGAAAGAGGACTATCTGACGTCGAGAATCTACCAGTACAATAGGGAAACACATAAATTTATCTGTGTAACTCCGCTGGAAAAAGATGAGAAATAAAAATATGAGAGTACTCCATAAAAAAGTACTCTCATATAAAGGATATTTAGAAACGTTATGAGTAATTTATACGGTTATCCGAGCAGTGCAGAGTCATTGCTGAACTCTTCTCCGCTTGCTTTTTCAAACTGATCCAGAAGGTTTTTAACTGTCAGTTTTTTCTTTTCTTCTCCCTGGATATCCAGAATGATTTTTCCTTCCATCATCATGATCAGACGATTGCCATGTGCAATAGCGTCCTTCATGTTGTGGGTGATCATCAATGTCGTAAGGTGATCGCGGTTTACGATCATATCTGTAATTTCCAGAACTTTGGCAGCTGTTTTTGGATCAAGAGCTGCGGTATGTTCGTCCAAAAGCAGAAGCTTTGGTTTCTGAAGCGTTGCCATCAGAAGAGTAAGAGCCTGTCTCTGACCACCCGAGAGAAGTCCTACTTTAGAAGTCAGTCTGTCTTCCAGACCAAGACCAAGAATTTTCAGGAGCTCTTTGTATTCTTCGCGCTCTGCTTTAGTGATTCCGGAGCGGAGAAGACGGGATTTTCCGCGGCGTTTTGCAAGTGCAAGGTTTTCTTCGATACCCATTGTTGCAGCGGTTCCTGTCATTGGATCCTGAAACACACGTCCAAGGTATGTAGCACGTTTATGTTCAGAAAGTTTTGTAACATCAATATTATCGATAAGAATCTGTCCTTCATCAACCGGCCAGGTTCCTGCAACAGCATTTAGCATAGTAGATTTGCCGGCGCCGTTTCCTCCGATAACAGTTACAAAATCGCCTTCGTTCAGCTTCAGGTTCAGACCATTTAATGCACGTTTCTCATTAATGGTTCCGGGATTAAAGGTTTTATAGATATTTTTAAGTTCAAGCATTTTTATTTACCTCCCCTTTTGGCTGGTTTATTAAAGTATTTGCCTTTCCAGTATGGGAATGCAAGGAAGAGAGCAACTACGATTGCGGACAGCATCTTCAGCAGGTCAGTGTCGATACCCATCCAGATAACAATCTGAAGTACCAGATAATACAGAATGGAACCGAAGATAACTGCTAACAGGCGAAGGGCAAAGTTGCGGAAAATACGTCCAAAGATTGCCTCACCAATAATAACTGCTGCCAGACCGATAACGATGGAACCACGTCCCATGTTGACATCTGCAAATCCCTGATACTGTGCAAGGAGTGCACTGGAAAGTCCTACCAGACCGTTGGAAATCATAAGTCCGAGAACTTTATTCCTGTTTGTGTTGATACCCTGGGCGCGTGACATATTTGGGTTACATCCGGTTGCGCGAAGGGAACAGCCAAGCTCTGTTCCAAAGAACCAGTAGAGAATGGCAATCAGGAGAATACACATAACTGCTACAATAAAAATTGTGTTTTTGGAAAGAGATGCATTTTTTATATGTCGCAGGGAAACCAGAAGATTATATTTATCAACGTTGATTGCCTGATTTGCTTTTCCCATGATTTTCAGGTTTACGGAATACAGAGATAACTGTGTCAGGATTCCGGCAAGGATTGCGGGAATTCCCATAAAGGTGTGAAAAATTCCGGTTACAAGGCCTGCCAGCATTCCGGCGAGAGTAGCGGCCAACATAGAAATCCAGACATTATGACCGGAAAGCATCATCATAATACACACTGCACCACCGGTGCACATAGTGCCATCAACTGTAAGGTCTGCAATATCAAGAATACGGAAAGTGATATAAACACCGATTGCCATAATTCCCCAGATCAGACCCTGGGCTACTGCACCCGGAAGTGCAGTGATTAATGTTATAATTTGCATTTGTAATTTCCTCCTGTTGAGATGCGAAAAGCGAGAGAGGCGTCAAACCTTTCCCGCTGATCGCATATAAATTGAATTTTTTATAACTGTTTGATAAGCTGTTATTTAAAATCCTGTTGGTGTGAGTATTTTTCAACTGTCTGACCGGATTTATTTGGCAGTTTCTTCAGCAGCCTCGCCGATTGCAACATAATCGTCCGGAACTTCGATGCCCAGCTCTTCGCAGATATCTTTGTTATATTCTTTTGTGAAGTTTGGTGCATATTCGATCGGCATTGTGGAAATATCTTCACCGTCCTTTAAAATCTTAACAGCCATCTTACCGGTTGTAACACCAAGGTCATAATAGCTGATGGAAAGTGTCGCAACACCGCATCCGCTACAGATACCTTCTTCGCCTGTGATTACCGGAACTTTTGCCGGAAGGCAGATGTTGTTGATGATCTCTGTGTTGGAAGCAACTGTATTATCTGTCGGTACATAAATTACATCACTTGCGTCAGTTGCTGTTGTAGCAACAGAAGAGAGATCATTAGAGTCAGAGAATGCATAATATTCACATGTATATCCGAGTTTTTCAAGTTCAGCTTTTACTGTATCTACCTGATACTGAGAGTTTGCTTCGGCAGAACAGTAGAGAAGACCTACATTTTTTGCATCCGGGAAAAGTTCATTGAGCATTGCTGCCTGCTGATCAAGGGGAGCAAGGTCTGCAGTTCCGGAAATATTTCCGCCCACAGTCCCGTCGAAATCATCCAGTCCAAGTGCAACACCGTATTCAGTAACAGAAGTACCAAGAATCGGAATATCACTTGTCCCTGCTGCAGCTGCCTGAAGAGCAGGAGTTGCATTTGCAAGAATCAGGTCAACATTATTGGAAACGAAGCTGTTAATGATTGTAGAACAGGTGTTGGAATCTCCCTGTGCGTTCTGCTCGTCAAAGGTAACTGCGTCTTCTCCCAGTTCTTTGGTGACTTCATCCTTGAATCCCTGTGTCGCAGCGTCGAGAGCTTCGTGCTGCACAAGCTGACAGATACCGATTGTATATTTGTCTCCGTCAGCAGCACTTGCTGTTACTGCGTAGGTTCCCATAGCCATGGCTGCTGCAAGAGTGATTGCTAATGCTTTTCTTTTCATAATGATATATCCTCCTAATATAATGTTTAAATTAAGTCAGGTAAGAATTGCGTTTATTATTTGATAATATAAAACTTACCTGAATCCGAAAGATTTTCTGCAGGGAAAGCAGTACTGGTAAATGATTCGGATAATGTCATCGGGCTATTCGACTATGACGTTTTAAAGTATAACGCTTTAGTGTAAAAAAGTCAAGCGACCTGCACAATTATATTTTTAATTCATATAGTATAAAGAGTATATGAAGAAAGCAGAGTGTCGTCATGGCATATTCGATCATGCTGGATGCCGGACATGGAGGTCAGGATCCGGGAGCCGTATATAAGGGAAGACAGGAAAAGAATGACAATCTTAAACTTGCTCTTGCGGTAGGTGAGATTTTAAAAAATAAAGGGATTGATATCTCTTATACCCGTACCGGTGATGTCTATCAGACACCTTTTGAGAAGGCACAGCTTGCAAATCAGGCAGGAGTAGATTACTTTATTTCATTTCATCGAAACAGCAGTCCAAAGGAAAATCAGTATAATGGAGCGGAAGTTTTGATTTATGATAAAAGCGGGATTAAATATCAGATGGCTGAGAATATTCTGGGAGCTCTGGGAGAAGTGGGATTCCGCGAAATCGGTGTAAAAGAGCGGCCGGGACTTGTGGTCCTCAGACGAACCAGGATGCCGGCTCTTTTAATAGAAACCGGATTTATCAATTCCGAAGAAGATAATAAACTGTTTGATAACAAGTTTAGCGATATAGCTCAGGGAATTGCAGATGCGATTCTTGGAAGTCTGGATGAGGAAACAGTGCAGGAACCGCTTTATTACAGAGTGCAGACTGGAGCGTTCAGAAAAAAAGAGAATGCGGACCGTATGTTATATCAGTTACTGGAAAAAGGTTATCCCTCTTTTATGTTACATGAAAACGGATTGTATAAAGTTCAGACAGGTGCCTATCAGCAGATTGGTAATGCAGTAAATATGGAGCAGAGACTGAGGGATGATGGTTACAGTACGGTTATTGTGACAAAATAGCCTTCTGGAAATATTGGAAGTCTGTGCATCGCGAAGCGTGTTGCTGTGAACAGAGTGAACAGTAACATAAGCAGTGGGGGACATAGTTTTAAGAATTAACTTGGTTGTACGTTAATAGAAAAAATATGGTACACTGTATCTATCTATAGAAATTCCATAGAAATCTTCGTAAATAATGCATATTGTTCCGGCTCATCAGAGCGTGAAATTCTGTTGGACTGTTACAAACGCATTATTTGAGAGGTGCTGTAGAAAAAACAGATAACGAGGAGTTAGTAATGATGAATGACGTATATGAAAAATTTTTAAAAGGTTCAGAAGAGTTTATTTTTGCAGAAAACAAGCCGGAAAAATCTGATATTATTTTTGTCCCTGGAAATGGTTATCCGCAGATGGCGGAAAAAGCAGCAGAATTGTTTAAGAAAGGGATGGCGGACTGGATTCTGCCCAGTGGAAAATACAGCGTAGTAAATGGAAAGTTTTCAGGCGTTCTTGAAAAAAGCAATGTATATGATAAGGAATATGGAACAGAATGGGAATTTCTCAGGGATGTTCTTATAAAAAACGGAGTCCCGAATCAGAAAATCCTGAGAGAAGATCAGGCAACCTTTACTTATGAGAACGCAATTTATTCCAGACAGGTGACAGATCATGCAGAACTGGAAATAGAAAGAGCAATTTTGTGCTGCAAATCTTACCATGCAAGAAGATGTCTGATGTATTATCAGCTCTTGTATCCGGAAACAGAATTTTATGTGGTGCCTGTGAATGCAGATGGAATTACCAGAGAAAACTGGAGAAAGAACGAAGAAGGAATTGATGCGGTTACAGGAGAACTCTCCAGAATCGTGAAACAATTTTCACTGATGCTGGAGAGATGACAGTTACGGCTGTTCTTCTGTTTCGGTTTTCTTCTCGGGAAGCCAGATGTGGACAAGTTCGATTCTGTTTTTGTCCAGACGGTCAACAACCAGGCGGATGCCACTTTCAAGTGTGACAGACTGACCCTCTTTGGGAAGGCAGTCAAGCTGTTCAATAATATATCCGCCAATAGAATCATAATCTTCAGATTCCAGATTAATATGGAGGGCTTCGTTGATATCATCCAGCTTGGCAGAACCCTGAACAACATATTCTCTTTCAGGCTGGATTTCTTTAATATCTTCGACTTCATCCTCATCGTATTCGTCGCGAATCTCACCTACGATCTCTTCCAACAGGTCTTCCAATGTGACCAGACCGGCTGTGGCACCGTATTCGTCCAGAACGATTGCCAGATTGACGGATGCTTTACGCATTTCGATCATCAGGTCTGCTGTAGCTTTGTATTCATAGGTAAAATAAGGCTCACGCAGGATGTTGCGGATTGAAAAAGGTTTGTCCTTTGGATAAACAAGAAGATCTTTCATATTGATAATACCGATTACGTTATCAGTGTTGTCCTCATAAACCGGAAAACGGGTATGCATATCTTCACTGAAGACCGCCATAAGTTCATCATAGGAAAAATTGATATCTATAAAGGTCATGTCGATTCTGGGAATCATGACATCTTTTGCAGTTGAATCGCCAAAATCAAACACATTGTAGATCATCTGTTTTTCTTCGTTTTCAATGACGCCGTCTTTTTCACCTACATTGACGAGGGTACGCAGTTCATGTTCAGTCATGGCATTTGCCTTTTCGTCCGGGTTAACATGCAGAATGACCAGTACACCTTCTGTTATTTTATTTACAATGAAAACAACGGGAGTAAGGAGAATCATAAGCCCGTATATTATTCTTGAATAGGCCAGGGACAATTTTTCAGCATGGATTGTTGCCAGGTTTTTGGGGGTTATCTCACCGAAAATGAGAATCAGCAGAGTCAGGATGCCGGTTGTGATTCCTACATATGCGTTTCCCAGAATCTTTATGGTGAGTGTAGTCATGAGAGAAGAAACAGACATATTTACAATGTTGTTTCCGATTAATACGGTACTGAGCATCTTTGGGGAATTGGAAATTATTTTTTCCAGAATAACAGCACGTTTGTTGCCCTGCTCGGCAAGAGACTGTATCCGAATCTTATTTACGGTTGTCATAGCGGTTTCCGCAGAAGAAAAAAATGAAGAAAGTGCGATCAGTATCAGAATCGCCACCGCCTGAAAGGCAATACTTGAATCCAAGATTTATTCACTCCTTTTGATTATCTTTATTGATTGAATCATATCATAAAACATTTAAGCAAAATATACATGATTTCATATAAAAAATCAAGAAAAAGCTTTTGGTTCAAAGATAGTATAAAAAAATTTAAAAGAGGACTGTCGAAAAAGTAAGATTTGTGTTATAATTCACTCGATTAAAATGAAAAAAAACATTACAGAATATTTACAAAATGATAAAAGTTTGATAATATACAGATATGTAATATTATTGTATTACGTAAAAAGAGAACTGATATTTGGCTGAAAGTAAAAAAATGATTATCAGGAAACATAAGAATCGAATATAAATATAGAGGTGCGATATGTCCAATAATATAAATAGAATAAGAAAAAATAAATTAAAAGGAACGGGTATTTTTGCGGCAGCGGCTTTAACAGCGGCTTTGATTGCAGGAAATAATATACCGGGTGTAACAAGACAGGTCAGTGCGGCTGAGTCACAGGAGAATACTGTGTCTTCTCTGATTCCGGACAACATCACGCTTGATAAGCCTGTAGAACTTGCGGATGTAGAACTTCCGGCAACGGAATATGGAACTTTTGAATGGGCAGATGGAAGTTTCGTTCCTGCACAGCGTGTACAGAGCTGTGAGGTACTTCTTATACCGGCAGAAGGGCAGGATTTAAGCCATGTGGATGGATGGGATCCGGAGAGCGGCGCGGTTGTCGGTTACATCAATGTAATAGTGAACAGTATTACGGATGGTGATAATGCTGATAAGACAGAAGGCTCAGGTAAAACAGATTCAACAGAAAATGCAGATCCAACAGAAACGCCTGAAACTTCGTCAGAAAAACCTGCCGCAGATGAAAACGCTGATACAGACAATAAAGAAGATAAGGAAAGTAAATCAGATCAGGATAATAAAACTGATACAGACAATGAAGAAAGTAAGATTGAAGAAGATAAAACAGATAATAAAAACAACAAAGATAATAACAACAATGCAGATAAGACGGATAAAGATACAGAAACTACCGGTAAGCTGGAACCTGCAGATGATATGACACAGGATAAAGAAGATACGAAGAAAGATGATGAAGATGGCGCAGATGATAATATCTTTGATAATCCTGTTCTGCCGGACGATAAGGATGACCGTCCTACAGATGCAGAGGATTCTCTTTCTGATGAAGAAAAAGAAGAGAGGGCCGCACTTAATCATACCTGCGACGGTATTACAGTAAGCGGAGTTAATCTTCCATGGTATGTACAGTTCAGAGTTTCAAGCGGTGACAGCTATCAGTTTACCAATGAATCAGATGCAATGATTTTCCAGTCTTATGAATTTGAACTCTGGGATCTTAAGAATAATACAGAATATGAGATCCCTAATGGAGATTATATCAGTGTCACTGTGCCGGTAAAATCCGGATATCAGTATACTATCGAACATCTCCTGGACAACGGGGCAACTGAGACGATTATTCCGAGTGTAGAGAATGGTATTATGGTATTCAGCACACATTCTTTCAGTCCATTTGGAATTGCAGGAAGCAGACAATTAGTAGGACCTGATGCGGGGAATGATACGGACGACACAGATGCGGTAACTCCTGCACCGGCTTCCTCCGACAGTCAGAGCTCTGATTCCGGAAAGAACAACACAGTATCTATGAATAACAGTTCTGACAGCAATAATGGTTCTTCTTCTGATCAGAATGATAATTCAACGGAAAATAAAGCTGTGAAAAATAACAATACAGTAAATACCGGAGATACAACATCAATTATGCCGTTTGTGATACTGTTTGTGGCAGCTGCAGTGATCGCCGGTGTGGCTGTATTTATAAAAAAGAGAAAGAAATAAAAGAATAACACTGATTCCTCCCCCATATAGTTTAACAGGAGGGGAAGCAATGAAAGTCAGAGCAATTTTGAAATCACTATTATTTGCATATGCATTAACAGGAGTGGCATTACTGCTTTTGGCCCTGGTACTGTTTGCTTTTGATCTGGGAGAAACAGCTGTAGATGCGGGGATTATTATAATTTATGTACTTGCATGTTTCATGGGAGGCTTTATGGCCGGCAAAATTGTGCGTAAAGACAAATATCTGTGGGGTGTTATCACAGGTCTGGCTTACTATGTATTACTGTTGACTGTCTCTGTTATGGCAAAAGGCGGCTGGGATATGAGTGCAGCCCATGCAGTTACAACATTTTTTATGTGCACAGGCGGTGGAACACTGGGTGGAATGCTGTCGTAAAAAAAAGCTTTTAAAATGAAAAGATATATGATATACTATGCCAAGAATATAATTACATAAGGAGGATAGAGTTATGGAACATATCAAAACCCTGAATACAAAGAATTTACAGAACACTGTAAAAAAAGGTGGATGTGGCGAGTGCCAGACTTCCTGCCAGTCCGCATGTAAAACTTCCTGTACAGTAGGAAACCAGAGCTGCGAGCAGAAATAAGATCAGCTATGGAGAAATGAGATAAGCAGCGGAACTTTTATTCCGCTGCTTATCTTACGCTTAGAAAGGATTTTAGTAAAATGAGTCTGATTCACCGTTATAAAAGCAATGGCTTTAATATTGTACTGGATATCAACAGTGGATGCATCCATCTGGTAGATGAGGTTACATATGAGGTTCTTCCATATCTGGAAGAGGGCCTTGGCGCAGAAGCTATTGCAGAGAAACTGGAAAACAAATATAACAGAGAAGATATTGAGACATCTGTAAGAGAATGTAATAAGCTGAAAGAAGATGGAATGCTTTTTACAAAAGATGTTTATGAGAATGTAATTGAAGAATTTTCAAATAACCGGCAGACCGTTGTAAAAGCATTGTGCCTGCACATTGCTCATGACTGCAATCTGGCCTGCCGTTATTGTTTTGCCGAAGAAGGCGAATATCATGGCAGAAGAGCTCTTATGTCCTATGAAGTCGGCAAAAAAGCTCTTGATTTCCTGATCGCGAACTCCGGTTCCAGAAAAAACCTGGAAGTAGATTTCTTTGGCGGCGAGCCGCTGATGAACTGGCAGGTTGTAAAAGATCTGGTAAAATATGGCAGAGAGCAGGAAAAGCTTCACAATAAGAAATTCCGTTTCACTTTAACAACAAACGGAGTTCTTCTGAATGATGAAGTAATGGAATTCTGCAATAAAGAGATGGGCAACGTTGTACTCAGTGTGGACGGACGTAAGGAAGTACATGACTACATGCGTCCATTCAGAAAAGGTGCAGGAAGCTATAATCTGATCATGCCGAAGTTCCAGAAGTTTGCAGAATCCAGAAATCAGGACAAGTATTATGTAAGAGGTACTTTTACCCACCATAATCTTGATTTCTCCAAGGATGTGCTTCATCTGGCAGATCTTGGATTCAAACAGATTTCTGTAGAGCCTGTAGTTGCGGCTGATACGGAGGAATATGCGATCCGCGAGGAGGATATCCCCCAGATCATGGAAGAGTATGATACTCTTGCAAAAGAAATGATTAAAAGAGAGAAAGAGGGGAAAGGATTTAACTTCTTCCATTTTATGATCGACCTTACAGGTGGCCCTTGTGTATACAAGAGACTGTCAGGTTGCGGTTCAGGAACAGAGTACCTGGCTGTAACACCCTGGGGTGATTTTTACCCATGTCACCAGTTTGTTGGTGAAGAACAGTATCTCATGGGAAATGTAGACGAAGGCATTACAAAGCCGGAAATCCAGAAGGAATTCGGCGGATGCAACGTTTACACAAAGAAAGACTGCAAAGACTGCTTCGCACGTTTCTACTGTAGTGGCGGATGTGCGGCAAATGCATTCCATTTCCAGGGAGATATCAAAGGCAATTATGAAATCGGATGCGAACTCCAGAGAAAACGTGTGGAGTGCGCCATCATGATAAAAGCCGCACTGGCATGTGATTAGTGGGCAGTAATCTGTCTGACTGATACCGCCGTCGGCTGTTATCATAACAGAAAATGGCTGGCAGGCGGATGAACATGACCGCGGACAAAAAATCAAGAAGGGAAAAGAACTATGAAGAAAAGTAAAGGAATCGTAGTGCTGCTTCTGACACTGATCCTGACTGTGTTCTTTTGCTTTACTGCAGCCGTAGGTATCGGTCCTACCGGAACCGGTGCAGCAAAACATATCAACACGGGTCTTGATCTTGCCGGTGGTGTCAGCATTACCTACCAGGCTAAGGAGAGCAATCCGACAAGCGAAGAGATGTCAGATACGATCTACAAGCTTCAGAAGCGTGTAGAGCAGTACAGTACTGAGGCTCAGGTATACCAGGAAGGATCAGACCGTATTACAGTTGAAATTCCTGGTGTTACAGATGCAGATACTATTCTGAATGATCTGGGTAAACCAGGTTCCCTGTATTTCATCACAAAAGAAGATGCTGACGGAAACCAGAACTTTACTACAGGACAGGATGGATATGTTCTCTCCAGAACTATGGATGAGATCAAGGAATCCGGAAGTGTTGTTCTGGAAGGTTCTGATGTAGCAGATGCCCAGGGTGGTGCGATTCAGAATCAGAACACAAGTGCAAAGGAATATGTGGTAAGTCTTACTCTTACTTCTGATGGAGAAAACAGTGGTAAAACAAAATTTGCAGAAGCTACAAAGAATAATGTAGGCAAGCAGATCGCTATCGTCTATGACAATAACATTATCAGTGCTCCGAATGTAAATGAAGAGATTTCCGGTGGAAAAGCACAGATCAGCGGAATGTCTGACCTGGAAGAAGCACAGAACCTTGCTTCTTATATCCGTATCGGTTCTCTGGGACTGGAACTGGAAGAACTTCGTTCCAGTGTTGTAGCTGCACAGCTTGGTGAAGAAGCAATCTCTACAAGTGTTCTTGCAGGTGCGATCGGTCTGATCATCGTTATTATCTTTATGATCATTGCATACCGCGTACCTGGTGTAGTTGCAGGTATCGCACTGATTCTTTATACATCATTAATGCTGATTACGCTGAATGCCTTTGATATTACTCTTACTCTTCCGGGTATTGCGGGTATTATCCTTGGTATCGGTATGGCGGTGGATGCCAATGTTATTATTTATGCCCGAATCAGAGAGGAAATTGGTGCAGGAGTTTCAGTAAGGAATTCTATTAAGTCCGGTTTCAGCAAAGCTTTCTCTGCAATCTTTGATGGAAATATTACAACACTGATCGCAGCCTTTGTGCTGATGTGGCTTGGTTCAGGTACTGTTAAGGGATTTGCTTATACACTTGCCCTTGGTATCGTGATCTCCATGTTTACAGCACTGGTTGTATCCAGACTGGTTGTAAATGCACTTTATGCAGTTGGTGTGCGTGATCCGAAATTCTACGGATCTGCAAAAGAACGTAAGGCAGTTGATTTCCTTGGAAAGAAGAAAGTATTTTTTGCTATTTCCATTATCCTGATCCTCTGCGGTCCGGCAGCGATGTTTGCTAATTCGCATGCAGGAAACAAAGCGTTAAATTACAGCCTTGAGTTCTCAGGCGGTACTTCTACAACTGTTACATTTAATGAAGATATGGATATTAAGACCATTGATTCTGAAGTAACTCCTGTTGTAGAAGAGGTGACAGGAGATAAAAATGTTCAGCCTACAAAGGTAGTCGGAACAAATCAGGTTGTGATTAAGACACGTTCTCTGAATCAGAGCGAACGTGAAGCTCTGCAGAGTGCACTGGTCGAGAAATTTGGTGTAGATGACAGCACGATTTCCACAGAAAGTATTTCTTCTACAGTAAGTAGTGAAATGCGTCGTGATGCGATCGTAGCCGTTATAGTAGCTACAATCTGTATGCTTCTTTATATCTGGTTCAGATTTAAAGACATCCGTTTTGCAAGCAGTGCGGTATTGGCGCTTCTGCATGATGTTCTGGTTGTACTTGCATTCTATGCTATTGCCAGAGTATCTGTCGGTAATACATTTATTGCCTGCATGCTTACGATCGTAGGTTATTCTATCAATGCTACAATCGTTATTTTTGACCGTATACGTGAGAACCTTCACAGTGGTTCCAGAGAAAAACTGGCAGAAATTGTAAACACAAGTATCACCCAGACTCTTACAAGAAGTATTTATACCTCTTTTACAACTTTTGTTATGGTAGCTGTTCTTTATATCATGGGTGTTTCTTCTATCCGTGAATTTGCAGCACCTCTGATGGTTGGTGTTCTTGTCGGTGCATATTCTTCTGTATGTATTACAGGTGCGTTGTGGTATGTGATGAAAAAGAAATTTGCAGGAAAAGGACAGCCGGCAATTGCTGCAGCTTCCGCATCTGCAAAGTTCTCTTCAAAGCCGAAGAAAGCACGTGATGTATCACAGAAAGATCCGACTCAGCCAAAGAAGAAAAACAGAAAAAGAGTAGCTGAACGTCTGGCTGCCGAAGAAGCAGCTAAAAAACAGCAGAATGATGATGCTGAATAAAACAATAATTGTCTGAAAAACAGGCAGACAGAAATATCCCGGGGTAAAACTCCGGGATATTTTTATGAGGAGAGAAAATATATGGAGAAATGGGTAATAGCAGCAAAAAGAGCAGATTTTAACCAGATCGGTCAACAGTTTCATATTGATCCGGTGATTGCGAGACTGATCAGGAACAGAGATGTGATCGGAGAAGATAAGATAAGAGAGTATCTGTCAGGAACAGTACAAGAGCTTCCTTCTCCCTGGCTGATGAAGGATATGGAAAAAGCTGTAGATATCCTGGAGAAAAAAATATCGCAGAAAGCAAAAGTCCGTATTATTGGTGATTATGATATTGATGGTGTGACCTCTACATACATTTTAATGAAAGGCCTTGCGAGGATCGGAGCAGATGTGGATACTTATATTCCGGACAGAGTTGCAGACGGATATGGGATTCATGCACATCTTATAGAAAGAGCGGAAACGGACCGGATCGATACGATCGTGACCTGTGATAATGGAATTGCTGCGGCTGCTGAAATCCAGATGGCAAAGGATAAGGGAATGACAGTGATTATTACAGATCATCATGAGGTTCCTTACAGGGAGGAAAAGGGAGAACGCCAGATGGTGCTTCCTCCGGCAGATGCGATTTTGAATCCGAAACAATATGATTGTCCATACCCGAATAAAAACCTGTGTGGAGCAGTGGTGGCCTTTAAATATATTGCAGCACTTTACGAGAGATTTGGTGTTCCGGCAGAGGAGCTGGAAGATTATTATGAACTGGCGGCTATTGCAACAGTAGGAGATGTTATGGATCTTCAGGGAGAGAACAGGATTCTGGTAAAAGAAGGGCTGCGCCGTCTGAAAAATACCAAAAATAAAGGATTGCAGGAACTGATCCGTGCAAATTCTCTGGAAGATGCTAAAATCACAGCTTATCATATCGGATTTGTGCTGGGACCATGTATCAATGCCAGTGGCAGACTGGATACAGCTGCCCGTTCTCTTGCACTTCTCAATGCACAAACAAAGGAAGAAGCAGCAAGGCTTGCCGGAGATCTTACAGCTCTTAATCAGAGCCGAAAAGCTCTCACTGAGAAAGGAAAAGAAGAGGCAATCCGGATCATAGAGACTACAGAGCTGAAAAATGACAGAGTACTGGTAGTTTATCTTCCGGATTGTCATGAAAGTCTTGCCGGAATTATAGCAGGCAGGATCAGGGAAAAATATCACAGGCCTGCCTTTGTATTGACGGGCGGTGAGACAAGTGCAAAAGGAAGCGGAAGATCAATAGAAAGTTACTCTATGTATGAAGAACTGGTAAAATGTGCAGACCTGATGATACAGTTTGGAGGTCATCCGATGGCAGCAGGTCTTTCTATAGAAGAAAAAAATATAGAAGAATTCCGGAGACGTCTCAATGTCAACTGTACGTTGACGGACGAAGAATTGCGTCCTAAGATCGTGATTGATGTGCCGATGCCTGTGTCTTATATTACAAAAGAACTGGTAGAACAGATTTCGCTTCTGGAACCCTTTGGAAAAGGGAATACAAAACCGGTCTTTGCACAGAAAAATCTCAGAGTGCTTGATTACAGTATTATCGGGAAAAATAAAAATGTAGTAAAATTAAAACTTCTCGATCCGCAGGGGATTTCAGTGGAAGGCATTTATTTCGGAGAAGCAGAGGATTTTGTGAACTTTATCAGGGAAAAAGACAGTATTTCTGTTACTTATTATCCGGAGATCAACAGATTCAGGGGACGAGAGAGTCTTCAGATTATTATTCAGAATTACTGTTAATATTACCGCTTGGTTTGTAACCGCCGGTAAGCCTGGAAATACAAATGTCAGGGCTTAACAGTAACTTGATTCTGAAATAAAAAGGTGATATACTATAAAATATTTATGAGCGAACAGCAATATAACACACACTGGAGGAGAAATAAAATGAAGAAAATTGAAGATTATGTATTAAGTATACCGGATTTTCCTGAACCGGGGATTATTTTCAGAGATATTACAAGTGTTCTGCAGGACGCGGATGGCCTGCAGTTGGCAATCGACTCCATGCAGGACTGTCTTAAGGATATAGATGTGGACGTGATTGCAGGAACAGAGTCCAGAGGCTTTATCTTTGGTGTACCGATCGCATATAATCTTCATAAACCATTTGTACCGATTCGTAAAAAAGGTAAACTTCCCCGCGAAACAGTATCTGTAAGCTATGATCTGGAATATGGCAGTGCAGAGATTGAAATGCATAAAGATTCCATAAAACCAGGTCAAAAAGTGGTTATCGTTGATGATCTGATCGCAACAGGCGGTACGATCGAAGCAGCGATCAAGCTGGTGGAACAGCTTGGCGGTGAGGTTGTCAAGGTTGTATTTCTCATGGAACTTGCAGGTTTAAAGGGACGCGAAAGACTGAATGGGTATGATGTAGCGTCCGTAATTTGTTATGATGGTAAATAAGCACAGCTGATTGTGCAGGACAGGCAGGTGGGAGCATATGACAGAGATAACAAAAAGTACAGAAGCAAAAAAAGATGAAATGCAGGTTGAAAAAGAGAAGCTGGAATCTGTAAAGAGAGCAGATGCGGCAGTAAAGACCATGCATGATTTTACAAGTCCGGAGGTGCTTTATAAAGAACTGATAAACAGTGTTCTGAAGTATCATCCATCAACAGATATTTCCATGATAGAGAAGGCATATAAGGTTGCAAGTGAAGCTCATGAAGGACAGAAGAGAAAGTCCGGAGAGCCATATATCATTCATCCTTTGTGTGTTGCCATCATTCTGGCAGATCTGGAACTTGACAAAGAAACGATAGTTGCAGGTCTTCTTCATGATGCAGTTGAAGATACCTGGATGACCTATGAGGAAGTGGAGAAGGAATTTGGTTCAGAGGTTGCACTTCTTGTGGATGGTGTTACCAAGCTGGGACAGTTATCTTATTCTGCGGATAAAGTAGAAGTTCAGGCAGAGAACCTCAGAAAGATGTTTCTTGCCATGGCTAAGGATATCAGAGTTATTCTGATCAAGCTTGCAGACCGTCTTCATAATATGCGTACCTTACAGTATATGCGTCCTGAAAAGCAGCAGGAAAAGGCCAGAGAGACCATGGATATTTATGCTCCTATTGCCATGCGTCTGGGTATTTCCAAGATAAAGGTAGAGCTGGATGACCTGTCACTGAAATACCTTAAGCCGGATGTATATTATGACCTGGTGCATAAGGTTGCCCTGCGTAAAAGCGAGAGAGAACAGTTTGTAGGTGCGATTGTAAAAGAAGTTAAGAAACATATGGATGATGCCAATATTAAGGCGCAGGTGGACGGACGTGTAAAACACTTTTTCAGCATCTACAAGAAGATGGTAAATCAGGATAAGACTATTGATCAGATTTATGATTTATTTGCTGTCCGTATTCTTGTAGATACAGTGAAGGATTGTTATGCTGCCCTTGGTGTGATCCATGAGATGTATAAGCCGATTCCGGGACGGTTTAAAGATTATATTGCCATGCCGAAACCCAATATGTATCAGTCATTGCATACCACATTGATCGGACCCAACGGACAGCCCTTTGAAATCCAGATCCGTACTTATGAAATGCACAGAACTGCAGAATATGGTATCGCTGCACACTGGAAATATAAGGAGTCGTCTGACGGAAAGGCTCCTGTAGGTAAGAGTGAGGAAGAGAAACTGAACTGGTTGCGTCAGATTCTGGAATGGCAGAGAGACATGTCTGATAACAAAGAATTCATGAGTCTTCTGAAGAATGACCTGGATCTTTTTGCGGACAGTGTTTACTGTTTCACTCCACAGGGAGATGTTAAAACACTTCCAAGCGGTTCTACACCGGTGGATTTTGCGTACAGTGTTCACAGTGCAGTCGGAAATAAGATGGTAGGTGCCAGAGTTAACGGTAAGCTGGTTCCGATTGAATATGAGATCAAAAACGGCGACCGTATTGAAATCATTACTTCACAGAATTCTCAGGGACCAAGCCGCGACTGGCTCCACATCACAGTTCAGATCTGGAAAATCCTCAATCATGAAGACTTC
>ERZ836877.3357-NODE-3357-length-18320-cov-3.536053_pt1 | contig 18320 bp, 20 predicted proteins | sample MGYA00519469_ERZ836877 | MGnify/ENA primary metagenome ERZ836877 (study PRJEB31850, sample SAMEA3708809) | human gut metagenome | biome: human gut; feature: human-associated habitat; material: faeces | place: China | collected 2014 ... | reverse complement strand
AGAATGAAATCACCGTACCGGAGAAGGTGCAGTTCAAGGACGGGGAAGCATTCTATGGAACACTGTTCCATGAAATGGGGCATTCGACTGGTGCGGAAGGTGTACTAAACCGTTTCAAACCGACCTCTTTCGGTTCAAAGGAGTATAGCGATGAAGAACTTGTAGCCGAATTGTGCGGTGCACTGATCTCACAACGCTACGGCATGGTTAAACATATAAAAGAGGACAGTTGTCCGTATCTGAAATCGTGGTTGGATAATCTGAAGGAGTCGCCCCAGTACATTAAGACCGTACTTATGGATGTGAAGAAAGCATCATCCATGATTACGCAGAAGATAGACCAGATTGCCAGGGATATAGAAATTGAAAAAGCCGAAAAGGAGCAACAAGCTGAAGCACCAAAGGAAAAGATGTATTATGCATCTGTAGCCTATCTGCAAATGTCCGATGATACCAGGCAATTGGAAGAGCTGAAGGACAAGGGCAACTATAATGGTCTGCTTGCTCTCGCCAAAGAGTATTATGACGGTAACGGCATGGATGAACAGTACACATATGCCTCACCATTACAGAATCGTGGCGATGACCTGCTGATTGAAGACGAGAATTTTGCTGTAGTTTATAATGGCAGTGTAGGCGGAACCTTTGACGTGATGCTGAAATACACAGAACAGGAAGTTCGAGACCATATCCGCAGGTACGGTATAGGCAGAGCCAGCAATGATGTGAAAGAGGTGGCAAAAACTATGGTAGCAGAACAATTTGCGGAAATATCACAAAAGAATATTCCGGCCTTTGAAATGCCCAATGGCGAAGTGCTGTATATCAGCTATAACAGGGAAAAAGACACATTGGACGTAGGCTCTGTAACCAATGCAGGACTGGCGGTACAGCACAGCTTTGAATATAACCATGATAAGGCGCTGGATGACAACCTGACGGAGGTGAATGAAAAACTGGAAAATATGGAAGAATACCGCGAGGAGGAAGAAATGGAACGAAGCGGATTCAGGAGGTAAAACAGGCAATTACCAAACGGAGGGACGGTAGCGTTTTTCCGCCCCTCTTGTTTTTCACCCCTGTTCCTGCTCAAAATATTCCTTATAATCCATTTCATCAATGGTCAGTTCGTCAAGTTCCCAGTCATATTCTACATCCGGCATTCTTGAATAAGGGAAGTTTACAGTGTAACCAATCTGTCCATAGGAACAGAAAAGCGGTGTCACACAGATCTCACGACCGTAATAACTCTGCTGCCTGCAGTTTCTGCGCCAATTGAAACGCCCTGCGATAATGTTTTTACATAAACGCCATAGGTACTTATCATCCTTTGTCATAACTCACCTCCTATCTGAACAAGCAACAAATTTTCGGGACGTTCTGAGAACCAATAACTATCATGGTCAATAAATACGCATCTGTCTTTGATATTGTCCGGTTTCTCGAATGCCAATACCTCATAAGGACCAAATACAAGGCCGGCATCATTTGTGAAAACAACCATATCGCCAACTTTCATTTTACTATCCGTTTTCATGACCTCTGAAAGTCTGTCATAAAACACCTTTCCGTCAGTTTCCCGTTCTGCTTTCCAACGTAAGAATGCTTTCTTGTAACTTCTGCCTGAATTTATCGGAGAAAGTTCAGTGGGATAAACCTCCGCTTCAGAGCCTGAAGCTGCAATAAGAATAATACTATCGTCCTCTATAACCTCCGGAACAGAAACAACTTGATAAACTCCGTCAGAGAGTCCATTGTCAGGGTCATGCCAGAACAAAACATTTCCTTCCTTGATAAAATCGTATTTTCCCATAATCCAAATATTTATTAAGTTTATTTATTTCCCTTAATTTGAGCCTTTAGACTCGCCGTAAGGTTGATTTTTACGTGCGAACATCACGACGGAAAAAAGAATGGCAACAAGGAACAGAGGATAAAATTTTATGAAATACCGTAATCTCTGATTTCGGAAAGTTTCGGAAAAATTCGACGATGTAGCGGAGCGGTACTTGGACAGCCATTCCATCCGCCGTACATTTGCTGAGTAAAAAACAAAATGACGCGAGCTTATTGCTAAATCAGAGATTTCTTAAAGATGTAAAAAAGGAAGAACAGAAATATAAAAAAGGAAGCGACAATAAAAAAGGCTGTATTTTCTTTTATCAATGTACAAGGTGCAGCCTGCCGGCAATGAACACCAGCAAGCCACCTATATGACAAGAATCAGAAATGATAATCGATGACACCTCCGATATAAAGCAAAGTACCTGGCTCAAGAGCGCAAACTTCACGCAAAAATTCATAAGATTGCTCCGCATAAGACTGTATGCCATTCTCGTCCGTATAAAACCAATATCCAGTCTCCAAAGGGTCTTTCAGGTACTTTTCAAGCTGATAGACCGGGCCAATCCAATCCTGTATTTTGTCGGGAGTCACAGCCTCAACCCTTAGACGAATACCTGCGATAAAATTCTTCTTCCACTCTTCCGCACCACCCATATAGCGTATCGTGTTTTCAGAAACGAGCTCAAACATACCTTTTGGAAATACCTCATTCAGCAAGTTTTCAATATGTAACTGACGTTCCTCATCATCAATTTCTCCACAATAGTCAAAAAAACTGCCTTCACCTTGCATAAGAGTGTCTTCATTCAAATAACTGTCCTTATCAACCCTTGTCTGGGTAATCTGAAAAATTTTGCTGTGCATAATACAAAAAATTAAATGTTAGACTTTGTTTTTCCCTCCAGTAGAAGCTTTTCGGCTTCCTTGCAGGAGGAAATTTATATGCAATCCAGACAGCATTCAGTGGATGGTAAAAACAAGTAAATGGCAGGCGAATTTGACGGAATACCCAAATCTGTGATTTGCGGAAGGCTGCCGACAAATTCAGAAGCAAATTAGCAGAGCGGTACTTGATGTCCATCCCGACGCTGTAAATTTGCATCATAAAATTCAGCAACAAGGATCGGCCGATGGCTGCGTAAAAGCATGACAATATAAAAGAGCAGAATACTTATAAGCGGTAAATAAAAGAGGGGAAAAGAAAATCCGTACAGGCCAGTAATAAAAAGGGTATAAAGGCTATGTTGTAAAGAACAAGAAGCAGAGTCATGCTAGTGTTCATAACCCTGCTTCACCAATTTCTATTCTATCACTATAAATTCATCAATGTTGCAAAACGCATTCTCATTGGCATTCTCCCATTCATCAGTTAATTTTTCAATATCTTCATCCGAAGTAACTGGCTGTCCGAATATCTCTTCCAACCATTTGAACATACTTGGCTTATCCTCAAAATATTCGCATTGGTACTCTTCTTCTGGAGTACAAATATCGGCACGAAATTTATCCGTAAAATACTTTCCATCCCTATCATTTGTCTGAAACACTCCCATACCCGGCTCTTCGCTCAGAAAATAATAACTCAATGAAGGGAACTTTTGCCTTATCAGGTCAAAGACTTCATTACAAGGCCCCCATGCTGTTTCTGTCGAGAATTTCAAAGTATCTTGCTCCATTTCAAGATTGCTCCAGTCTCCTCTGCAATAGACTTTATTCCAATCAGCTCCAAGAGCGTTTACCAGACATCCTAACCACGCTGTACCGAATCCGTTTTCAACGGCTGGTGTCTTCCTTTTTTCGAGGCCATGCATAATACCATAAAGTTTCTTAACCTCTTTCTTGTCACCTTCAATGACATACGAACTACTGCACCAATTTGGCATAATTTCAAGTTTTTAATTGTTAAACATTTTATTTTCCCTTTACTTGAAGCTTTTTTAGCTCCATTTCATTGTCGGGAATGAATTTTACATGCCGAAAACAAAAGCGTGAAAGGATGGTAAGCCAAGTAAGCAGTAATGATTTTGTTGGAATACCCAAATCTTTGATTTGTGGAAGGCTGCCGGTAAAATCAGATAACTGATAGTGAAACGATGCTTGGAATCCTTCCGTACGCTTTACCTTTGCATGGTAAAATCAAGACGGCAAGGATAAATGGAGAGACAAGGGTATATGCTACCAAAATAAAAAAGGCTATTTTTATATAAAAGGCAGGACACGATGGTATATAAAAGTACCTTATTCCCATAAGGTTACAAAAAAAGTGGAACAGGATAATGTCATTCCTGTTCCACTCGCAATATATTCAGATTTTCCTGAATTCATAAATGTGGCAAAAAGCCGAACTGCCAGCATCATTCCATCGTTTATTCTGTTTTTCAATATCATAAGCAAAAGTGACGATAGTACCAAGTATATCTCCAAGCCATTTATACAGACTTCGTTCATCATATATACATAATACACTTATAATCAATCAGCACTCTATATCTTTACAAGTTACATCTAAAATCTCTCCAGTATCTCCGTCAATCATATAATGGGCATATTTCTTATAAAAGGATAAGTGGCAGGAGGTACTTTTCTTCATCATACTATTAAGAAGTTCTGTTCTCATACAAATTAATATTGTTGAAGTGATATAAATCTGTAAGTCTGATAATTGTTACCAAAAATCCACTTCATCGTATGAAATATCTAAAATTCTTCCGGTTTGTCCATCAATTTTGTAATGGACAAATTTTCTTGATGAGTTAAAAGTCTCCTCTGCTATTCCCTTCTTAAAATCAAGATTAATATCTGCAAGCCAGATTTTTGTCTTTTCATCATAATTTAAATTAAAAGAAAATTCAAATCCTTCTGACGACGCTCTACGCGATGTTTCTTCAGACAAAGAAATAACTTTTTCTCTTTCCAGAATAGATAATACATCTTGTGGAGATACTCTACCAAATTTTTTACTATAATCAACCTGTTCGGATATATTGCCATTTTCATCATAAAAAGTTTGAATCCCTACTGGCAGATTGGCCAAGCATTTAACTATCATTGAAAGTTTGCCGTTGTTCCAATATCTTACATAATACTGTACATAAGATGGCAAGATAGGAAGAATATGCCCTAAAGCTATTTCTTGATCTGATAGTTCTCGTATATCCAACATATAAAACCTCCAACCTTCCTTCTCAAAATATGCCTGCAAAGACTCTTTTGAGAAAATTTCAGGATTTAATTGATGGTTCAATAATACACTGGGATATTCCATAATATTATTTTTTAAAATTTTATGTTTCTTAATTTCTCATTCATTACCTTCCATTGCCAATAATAGAAAAACATCCGATAATTGCTATAATCCATAAAATTATCTGTTTTTTTCTTCTCATAACAAAATGACATCTCACTATTATTGGACTTATTATTCAAGCTATTAGCCAAAACACTACGATAAACAAAAGTATGTGGCAATCCTAAAGCATGTCCTACCTCATGAACAAGTGTCATGCCATCTACACCATTTTTACAAAATATTGTATTTTGCCCTATTACAGAGAATGCACGGGTTTCTTTACCATATTTATTAATAAAAGGGATATCAGGCATAATATACACTTTTATACAGTCCTTCTTTACCGAAAAATATTTTTCTTCCTCACGCTTTCTTAATAATGCAATCAACTCATTAGATTTCTCTATATCAAAAGCATTCTTATCTTTTACTTTCACATAAAAAGGCTGCATATCACTATCCCAAAACTCCAATTCCAAACAAGAAGTTTTATTATACTGAATATCGACAAGAGCTTGAGAAAAACACTCCACTAAAGATGTTAATGAATTTTTATCAGGCAGTTGTAATCTATAAATTCCAAAGGCTGTATTTAAATTCCTTCCTAAATCTACAATATGTACTTTACAAAATACAATTTCTACACTTTTACAAAAAACCAAAGATTTAGGAATAATAACCAATTCACCACATTGTTCCTCCTTGCCCTCATCTGAAAAGAACTTCAACAGGCTTATTTTATCTTGCATTTTGAGACAGGTAATTGCAAAAGAATCTTGGTTTGGAGCTATTGTCTTAGGATAATCATATACGCTTGAGTCCTCCAAGTCAGACTCTACAAATATATCTGAACTCTGTTTGCCATCTCTTTTAATGTCCAATGATATATGTTCACCCTCACCAATTGACAGTATAGGAACAATATAAGGCATCTTTTCCCCTTTATAACCATTTCTCCAAAATACATCTTTAAGAACTTTATAATTCCCTTGAAGAGTATTCTGTAGATCTTTATCTGGCTTGAACAGGGCTTTATCATAAATATATGGATCTGAAATCTTATGTCCTTTATCCCAATAATATCCAACACATTCCTTAAAAGGAATATCACCATTATCACCTATTCTAAACCAGTCAAACCCACATTTTCGGGAATCACCAGTGGTATAAAAACATCTTAATGAAACAGCACACGCTTCTTCCACTGTACTGCTTTTCCTGCTTCCGTTCTGAAGTTCCGCCGTTATCTCTATCATATTCTTACTCCTTATAGATATTAAAGTCCTTTATTTCAATAAATCCCCGCCTGTTGACCTTATCTGAGATACTGATTGTTTTTCCATTCTCAAGTTTGATGGAAAAACGCACGATGTCTCCCGGCTTGGTGTTTTCTGTCTTGGCATAGACAGTTACAATGCCTGAAAGAGGAACTATTTTCAGTTTTTTGCCCGTCTTGTTATCCTTAAAGCAAACGTCAGTGACGACAGGAGAAGGTTCTTCTGTATCGGGTGATTTTACAGAAATAGGTGCTTCCAGCTCCGAAACCTTCCAGACCTTTGCTCTCGGCTCCAAGTTTATTCTTTTGATTACACCGGGAGAAAGCCAAATGGTCAGTTGCATAGGCAAACCTCCTATGCTCATCGTTTCTTCGAGACCTACACAAAAACAATCCACAAAACTGAACACATCAGCTGTTTCCACCTCATTGCGCATAAAATGTATTTCTCCTCTATGCATCGCTCCATCCAACAGCCAATCATAAAAGAACTGGTCATCAGATGTCGAGTTGAAGCTCAGCTGAATCATATCCCCTTCAATGTCAAGAGGAGAATCATCCGAATCATCGGACTGCCTCTTCGTATTAATATGAAGACTTATAATTTTCTGTATGTCAGAATGATCATGAGGTATAATATGGCAACTGTAATTATAAGATTCTATTTGCCGTTCCTCATCTCTAACCTTTAGCAAAACCTTGTATCCCATAAATCAACCCAATATTGAGAGATATTGTTTGTACTCAACCATACGTTTGTCTTATGCCGAACCTATATCGCTCCATTAAAAGGAAACAGGTATACAGCGCAATCCGAAAACAATGGTGACACTTTCAATCACATTTCTAATTCTTTTACATTCTGTAATATAGGCAGGAATTCCATTGTTGATGCAACACAATACATATTCAAGTCCGATATATAGGCCCATGTCTGGATAGACAGAAGGCTCTTTCTTGTTACGTTCAAAAATGACACTTTCCTCCATAGGCATATGTCGATGCATACAGTGCATCTTATGTTTCTGGAACACTGACGAAATTTCTTTTCTCACAATCTGGACATCCTGTCTGCCTTCAAGAAGAAACATACAGTAAGATTGCATCAGGTCATCGGGGCAGCCTGCTCTTTTCAGTATTGGTTTCACATTATCTGTAAGCATATTCATGTCTTTTATCTTATTATCAGGACTTTCTTATCTTTTATTACAACACTGTCTTTCATACCAGGAATAGGGAAAGACACATTATTCATGTCTAACCGACTCCTTTCAATCTGGAAATGCTGGCTAATTGTGTCATTGCGGTGTACATGGATATCTTGCTTATATAAATTGGGAATAGTAAAGAACAATGTCACTATTCCGGAAAGGCAGAATACCATCAATACCGTGAAAGCTATAAACCATTGCTGGTATTTTCTGTTATCTACAACCTTTACCTCAATAGGAGCTGATTCCTCATTGATTGTTACCTTTTTCTGGTTGTATATCACACGACATCTTAAATTAGGGAATTCATGTAAGCCTAACAAATCCGGAATCTGTTGCAGGAATTGCAAATACTGCTTGATTTCCATCAACACTTCCAACTCCATGGTTACACGGATGACACTACGTTTCATTATCTTGGGCTTCCCCGATGCGCCTGCGGGCTTGGCTACATTGACGGGACGGATATCCGATGCGCCTGTGTCCACGCTCATGGCAAGCTCCACTCCGGTATTTCCCAACGAAGGGACATCTTCAGGATGGAGTCCATAAGGGTACGATTTTTCTGTTCCTTCATATTCCGCAATCAGGTCTGCTATTTCACGCACCTCGGTCACTGTCACTTTCTCTGCTTCTGCATTGGTAAAGGTCTCCACTTTGCTCTTTACCATATCTGTGAGATAAGCTTTTATCTTATCTTCGCATTTTTTATGGATAAGGTAGCTCGGATATTTCTTCGTGAAGCTCCGGGCTACGTTTTCCATATAATTCATTGTATAGTCATAGTTGCAATCAATAGACACAACTACAGACAACAATAATGAAAATTGGTTTTGTTTTGAGCAAATATCATTTGGCATATTACTATGATTTTATTAGTTTACATTTATTCTTTTCAAAATACGTAAAGGACACTTAAGAAATCCGTATTTATTATTATAAGGAATATATTTAGATTCGCTTGTTATTTTCAAAGTATCTGTTACATTCATTAATTTAATATCATTATTAATCAATAGAATCTGCAAATTATTTTCATCAATTGAATTTATTATTGGATAAAAATTTGCAAATGTCATATCCGTGATATAAGCTATCTTACTTTGATAATCAAATAATAAAAATTGACTTCCATCTGCAGAGTTATTATATATAGAAAAACAATCTATCTTCCTTTTTCCATCTCTAAAGCATTTCTTGGATTCAATACAACTACCATCTTGTGTCTCTAATTTAAGAATTAGAAAACATTTATTCATAGACTTAAAATATAACTCATAAACCTCTTGATATTCCTGTTCCCTTTTTTTAATAAAAAGAGTATCATTCTTTTCACAAACCACGTCTTCGGGAACAGCATTAGCTACAAAACTGTGGCTAAATGCTAACAAAAAACATAATATTATAGCTACCATTGTATATTCATTAAAGTTTCATTTCCTTCCTTATCGATTTTTTTTACTCCAAGGCTACTTTGATTTAACTTTGATTCATCTTGAGAATAAAACTTAGTTAAAACTATATTATTAGGGCTTATTCTTCCTGCTAAGCCTATTCCCAAATTCGATGAAGTTCTACATTCAAAATGAAGATGTTGATCAGGTCCTTTCATAGAGTTTGCATTTCCTGTAATACCTGTTTTTCCAATAATATCTCCTTTATGAATTATATCCCCCACCTTTACTGTAATTTCTGATAAATGAGCATAAAATGCATAATAATTACAACGGTCTAATTTTAAAACTAATTGCTTTCCATAATCTCCCTTCTCAGAATCAACAATCCGATCTACTATACTATCAGCAACTGCAATTATGTTTGTTCCTTGATTTGCATAATAATCAAATCCTTGGTGATTCTTAGTTGAATTATTTCGAACTTTACCAAATAAATTACTAGCTCTATTTCGCCTAATTTGCATATCAACTAAAGGATCGCAAAATTGAGATTCTATTTTTATAGAGGCAATGCAATCATTTAAAAAGAAACCTAAACTACTTGATACTTCACAATAAAGTTTTACATTTTCCATATTCTTTATTAAGGAACTATAATACTCGTATTTCTCTAAGTAAAATTCATAGTAGTTTACCTCACTTTGAAAAAAAGAAGGAATCAAATTAACTATAGAATCCTCATTTATCATAAATTCTTCACCAGGAACAGATTTAAGATATATTTTTATTATAGCATCATATAAAAATTTTCTACTTAGATAAAGTCTAACTTTTGTTCCCCAATATAGACTCTCAAACCGTCTATTTTCTTGGTCTGTCCAATAAGCTTCCATACGAATTGGTCTTAATATGGAATATTTTGTAGAGTCTTCAAAGCAACATTTTACTTTTATCATTTAAATTCTTGTTTTTGGTTTAACTTTACGTTTCTAATTTTAATTTCGCCATATAAATCTACTTTACCTGATATTTTTATACTTGAACTATCATCATATTCAATTTCAAATTTGACAGTTTCACCAGCACTTACATTTCTAACCCTAGCACATAAAGTAGCTATTCCATTTTCTGGCAATTCTTCAATCCTACAAGTACCTTCTTCATTCATCCAATACACTTCCACAATTTCTGGTTGTTTCTCTTCCTTAGATTCAGAGGCAATTGAAATAATAGGTTGCTGTGAAATTTCCGATACCTTCCAAACCTTCTCTCTAGGTTCCAGATTATTTCTCTTGATAATACCAGGTGAAAGATATATGGTCATTACCATCGAAGAAGATCCTGTACTCATACCTTCCTCTATCTTCAAGCAAAAGCAATCCCAAAACTGAAAAATATCAGCAATCTCCACTTCATTGTATATAAAATGGATTTCTCCATTATGCATGGCTCCTTCATTCAGCCAGTCATAAAAGAACTGCTCGTCACCACGACTTTCAAACATAAATGTAATCAGGTCTCCTTCAACTGGTAAGCATTCCCGATTACCAATCTTTTCACAAGCCTCGATATGAAGCCGTATGATTTGACTTAAATTAGGATCATCATAATGTGGGATATGACACCGATAACTATAATAAAGTATCGGTATCTCTTTATCTCTGATTTTCAATATAGCCCGGCATTTCATAATGATAAAGTTTCAAATGAATGACTATGGTAACAGCTCACGACTAATCCAATAATAGGTCTGCCCATTGGATTGGAATGATTTACCGGCAGCTTCGTCCAACAGCTTCTTCTTTTCCTTAAAATATTCAATCAGTTTGTCCAATTCTACATCGGTAATCATCTCCTTTTTCTTCAAGTCCTTAATCCGATATACCTCAAGAAACGGATAGTCCACCGGACATGAAGTAAATCTTCGTAAAGATTCTGATATAGGCATTCTCAAGAAAGCCTTCCTTTTAACTTTACAATACTTATCTGTATTTCTCTCAGAAAGGAAATGCCGTACCAGCTTTCTTCTGACACGACGAGTTGAAGCATACTCAGGAACATTCAGGCTATCTCTCTTTATACTAATAGCTGTTTCATCGTTATTATATGTTATATAATCCTCCGGACAATCACAGATATTAACCTTAGCCTGTTTCTTTTTTCTTACAGATTCAACTTTATAATCAACCACCAACTTAGCTGGTTCTTCTATATATTTTCTGAGCCGTTTAAATTCATCTTCATTCACCAGTAAATAATAATCCAATATAGAAGACAGACTGTCAGGTAATACAACAGGAGATAATGGAAGTGACCATCCAGGTTCTATAGAAGGACATGCTGACATTATGGCTTGTTTATCAGCTTGTTTAATATGATGATAAGCAACAAATGTAGAATCCAGTTTGTAACGGTTTGTTCCCACTTCTGAAAAGGCCCTTACCAACTGATTATACAACATTGTATTATCCAATTTAATTTGTAATAGCATAGAATCCACAGCCTGAGTCAAGCTTCCCATTTCTAAAGATTCATTCTTCTGAGGGAAAACCAACCACCCTTGCGTCATACTTTTCTCAGGAAAATCCAAACAATATGTATTATGGTTTACCTCAATGTATTCATTTTCATTTCTTATCAAATCAGGATATACCATTAACTCTCTTTTCCTTTGGCTTATCTGTGGTGCATAACTGTCAATCATATTTCCCAACTGCAATACAAAGTTGTTAAAGTTGTCGGGCTCTCCACCATACAACTGGAATCCCAACAACCGACAATTATTTCTTACCATTCTATTTACCAATGTAGAATCTGCCCATTCGCTATTATATCCTTTGTCTCCAACAACCACTAAAATATTTGATTCATCCTTATATTTCTCGAACATATCCACACCAATCCTCACTCCGGACCAACTTCCGAATCTTCCATATACCGGTTTAAGCCTATCTACATTACCAGCCTTTTCCGAAAGGAAATCAAGCATTTTCATATAATCTGGGGTAAGTTTACAAATAGGGTCTTCCAGATTTCCCTCTTCGTTGAAAGTAAGCACACATCCAAATCGGAATGTAAAACTCTCATCGTTAATCAGAACAGACTGCAATCCTTGAACAGCATTAACCAAAGCCGGGAAACGTGCAATTGTATTATCTTTTCCTTCTACTACAAATACTATATTGATATGCAGTAAGTCCTGTTCGATTTTGTTCTTAAAAGTATCATAATAGATTGGATTTCCATTCACATTCAATACATAACTGTCTCCCTTGTCAATAACCGGCATAGGAAGATGAGTACGAAAACAGAATGTTGTATCATTTTCTATATAAGAAAGTACCGGACTATATTTTATAGCCGGATTCAGTACAGACAAATTCAGGCTCTTTCCCCTTTCAGAGGCGCACAAGTTAATCGTGTCGCCATCTGCCTTATCAATTATAGTGAGAGATTCATCAGGTAATGACCCTACATCTATGTGCAGCTGCTGTCCGGAAGAGGTCAATAATCCATTATCAATCCATCCTATAGCTTTCAGATCAATACTATCCGCATCGATCACAGGCCTACAGCCGACAAGTGTATGTGTTCCATCTGCCGCTTTCTTATAAGGATATACAATACTATACATTGGAATCTTACCAATCTCTTTGGTCAGGTCTGTATTTCCGTATAGCTTTATGGAGTCATTCGCAAAATATTTTTCGGCATTTACTAGCATTGAAGTATCGTTCGGCAACAGAACCATTTTGTTTTTAAATCCTGTCATAACATCCGTAATACCATTTCTTGTCAGCAAAAGTTCATCCTTATTAATCCAACCGACATATTTTGCCTTTTTCCACTCTTTCAATCTGCCATTCTTCAAGATAGACGGATCATATTTTATCAGTTTCAACCAGTCGCCTTTCTCCTTTATGACCAAAAAAGCATCCATATATTCCACTTTATCCATCTCATTCTTTCCACTTGGACTCATGTAAGAAGAGGAAGATTCCTGGGCAAATACTATCCACGGGCTACCCTTGAATACTGTAAAATCAAGTGGAGCCTTCAATCCTTCTATGCAATAATTGTTCACGTACTCACGAGGTACTTTCTTTATTCTTGTAAAACGATTAACCGGTCCACATGCTGTCATAACACCCAGGAAACAGCCACAAATACATGTGGCATGGAACCAACTTAATAACCTATCTTTTTTCATCGCTTACTTTTTTTATTCAGAAAAACGTTCATGTTGCGTTACCATTAATTGCATAACACATTTATTATTCAAGTCATCACCCATATCAACAAAAACTTCATCAATGATTGTCTTCTTACGAGCAATTATTTTTAACCCCTGACAATAAGAATAAAAGTCATTTTTCTTATTGTTATTAACAGTAACAGCAATATCTGGATCATTGCAAAGATATGTCTTCAGAATGTAATTGTAATGTACATTAAACGGCTTACCATCAACAATGGCCTGCAAATGCTCCCTAATATCATTACCGACCAATACAAGCACATCTGTTGAATCATTATCCGTATACTGTGGCAATATCTCTATGGTGTGTCTAATCGGGTATTGCGTATTCTCAGTAGTTAGTTGAACCTCATAAGTGCCTGGCATACTATAAGTATATAAAGGATTCTGTTCCCGAGAGTCCACTATTCCGGATTCACCAAATTGCCATCGCCATTCCTTTGAAGGTCCATAACCTCTGAATGAAACAATCTCACCTTGTAAGGCTGTGGACGGAGCTTTCATTTTCACCAGTCCATCGCTCCCGTAGTCATTACTTTTCTGTCGTACTGTAACGAGAAGACGTTGCTCAAGAGAATTGTCTACTGTAAGACGCACCATATATTTACCGGCATTCTCAAAGGTATAGTTGCCTGTTCTTTGAGAAGACGTATTTCCGTCTCCAAACTCCCAAAGCCATGTATCAGCATTGCGGGTACTATCCGAATAATATATTTTCTCACCGACATATAGTTCTGTAGGCGAAATACTCATACGCACTATACGCTGGGCAAAGCACAAACGTATTATTACAGCTATTACAATGCATGTAATAACAGTCGCTATTACAAAAAGAAATTTGCGATTATATATTTTTCCCATGACTACTGCTATTTTTTCATATCATTCTGTAGTTTATCCATTTTCTTTTGCAAGCCAATTTCACATTCTTCCAAATTAGCCTTGAACATATCAATATTCTGACGAATACTCCATAACTGTTTTTTATCATTCATCCACATTTCATAAAAATCAGCAACGTGTAAAAACACCTTGTAACGTTTATCCCAATTATTTTGCTCATATACATTTCTTAAATTATTTATCAGATAATCTACATCTTCTTCCTCATATTGAGCATGGATACCCGGATGGAAGCCTGAGATCTTATGATAAAGTGAATCTATCACCATTTTATGTCCTTGCTGTTCTTGTCTGAAATTCCTTATACGATCCATTTTTACTTTAACATATTCCTTTTGCTCAAATAACCTAAAGTCCGTATTCCATAAAAAAATTGACAGGCAGCAAGCCAAACTTGTCAAGAAGAACAATACAAAAACATAGATTCGCCCCCATAAGACTTCGCGATTATTCATTTCTTTTCTCTTTTCATTTTCCATAATCCCAGAAGTTTAATTTGTCCCGATATTCATATTTCTACGTGTTTTCCTGTTGTCACGAATGCATTGCAACAAATCCTGACGAACCATATCCTCCTGTATTTTCATTATTCGGATTGAATCCTTTATGCTAAGAAAGGTATTGATCTGATTTAATAAATTACTGTATAAGACACAGTCGGCATTATCGATATTTTGAGTTGATTTCAGCAAGTCCATTTTGCGTGTACTGACAATACTTTGCAATAAAACATCGTTTATTCGAGGAGAGGTGTTCAATAATTTCATATACTGATATACAGAATCCACTCCTGTAGCCAAATCTATTTCTTTTGTATAAATCCGGTCATAATCCAATGTTTTCGCCATAATACTTTTGACTTCTATTGTAGAAGTCTTGAGAAAACAAGAAAAAAACAATACGCTCCATGCAATACATGCAGCCAAAAGAAATGAAAATCTTAAATATCCATTCCGTACATCCTTATTATTCTTAGGTTTCATACCATTTCATTATTGTTAGTCGTTAAACAAGTATTGATTCCCAAATAAGATTCACCAAGTTTAAATCCGGTATCTTCCTGCCTTATAATATACTTCGTAACAATCTGCCTATCGGCTGGCAAGAAAAGTTCTTTTAATTCAGATAGAATCTTATCTCCTTTTCTTCCAGAAAGAAAATCCTGCAAATCATTTGCTGAGATAGGACCAATTTCCAAAACAAGTTGTGAGCTGCCATCTTCAAAATTATCACCCAATACAAAATCGACCCCCAATCTACATTTACCCAATGGAGGTATCATTTGTCTATCAACATGGGTAACAGCTCTTTTCCCCTCCTTTAAATGAACAGGAATGTCCAACAGTATACTTAGAATCTGCTCTATTTTCTTCAGACTGGCCGTTATACTTTCGATGTAAGGAAGGATCTTAACAAGCATTACAGCCTGTTTTAACGGCAATAACTCCAATACCGGCCATTCTTTGACAAACACGTTTACATAATTACGGTAAAGGTTCATTTTATCCATTTTTCTTTCCATACCTTGAAAATCGACCAGCATCTGATCTATGGAGATTTCAAAGGGCCTGAAAAATCTGCGGGCATAAAACTCTTCCTCACGATGAATACGAATCTCATCCAAAACTTCTTCCTTAGAATGATGGTCTTCCGTATATATGTGTTGGTGGAACATATTTTCAGGTAATATATCATATAATCCTTTGCGATTCACGTATATATTCAAATAATCCTTCAAATCATGCTGAGAGTATTCCTGACAAACTTTATCTATGTCCTTGGAATAACCGCGCCTAGCATTACCTTGTCTGAGAATCAAAACACGATTTTCATCGTAATGGTTTTCCCGAAGTGTATTGGCCACAACCTCTCCCTTAAAATCCGTATCGGACAAATTATACTGATGTTTTTCTTCATCATAAAGAAAAATCTTATCTGAATTTTCCATACAAATTCTTTTAATTGTAAAATTAATCCAACAAACTCCATTTCTCTGTTTTATTCTCGCTCTGAGACTTACTGCGTTCTGCAATCACAAGATTCTCTTTATGCTTGCCAATATATTCCAAACTACTTAAAGTGGTCAATAACTGGCTGAACAGATACATAAATTGTTCAACTGTCACCATCAAGTGACGTATATCCTCATGATCGTAAAGCAAGCCTGCATTTTGTTTCAGTATCGCATCAAATTCACCAGGCTTGATATCACTCCATTCATAAAAATACTTCATCATCTCTTCCTTATCATTCTTATGCATGAAATCAAGACTGACGTAACATGTATGCGCCAGAACAGAAAATACATTAAGAAAACGCAATGGCGTATAGTACTGACCTTCGTTCCGATAAGAAAAATAAATATTGGCTATATACATAATCACATTACGGCATATCATTTCAATATTTTCGGCCAATGGGGTTCTTTTTTCCATATTTTCCACTTTTGAAATGATAGCCTTACATGCTTTCTCTATCAAATCTATATACTTACCAAATTTCAGATAGTAATTTTTAAGTTCGGGATGACTTGAAACACTGGTACATGGTGGAATGAAATTGCCATCTACTTCAAAACGGTCTCCATTCCTCCTTACCCTACCGATAATCAAATGGTAACGTTCGAGATTCTTAGCGTTAATTTGTCCCGCCGGCAGTATATTGAGAACATATTTGGGTTTTGCATTAGGATGCCTTGGGATAACCTCATTTTCATCAGGTACACCACAAGGAATACGCTCAAAAGGATCCACTGTGAGAATTACATCCCATCTTTGTTTCGTCGAATCCAAATTTTCATCGTCAGGAACCGGAAAAGTTGCAGTAAGTTCGTCATCTTCAGCCGGATTAAAATCAATCAACAATCCTCCCGGCGTAATCGCATGACAACGCTTTAAGCGAACTTCCAAAACACCGGTAATGAGATCTCTTATTTCAAAGTCTCCAGACATCGACTCTTCTTTCCTAAAAGGAAGTAACCCGTAACTTATACGTGTCAAATCCGATTTCCGATATTCACAATCCTGATTGATAAAATAGTTTTCCAACTGCTCAAAATGAGTCTTATCAACCATGAATCCATCTTTCCAATTTACAAGAAGAAAATTCTTAAATTTATTATATTCTCTCATATCTACCTGCTTTTAAAATTCGTTATCTGATGAATATTCACTTATCACCCTCTTGGCTATAATGACACATCCTCTTTTCAAGTTGTTGTGAGCAAATGTCTCATCCGGATCAATATAAATCCGTCTTTTGAAAAAAGATGGCTTTATATAAAAAATCCATTCGTAATATTTGCCATTATCATCCCGATAAACAATCGGAGTATTTGGTGATTTCCTGTTACAATCATCAATCATACGCTGAAACCATTGACCAAAAACAGAATCTTCTGAAACCTTTCCTGTGATTCTTTCAGAACTCAAGTCTGTGACATTACGAAAAATTTCCAAATCTGCAACAGTTATACGTTCCATATTTATCCGGAAATCATCGGAATCATATTCATCAGAATATTGCCATGTTTTATATATTTCTATTGGAATATCAAAATAACATGCAACAGCCTTTCTATACAACAAAGGGAAGAGAAATGGGAAAAGACAAGTACTAGCCCAAATACCATATTGCAGTTCGTTTGTAAGATTGAATATTAAAGAAAACAATCCACACCCCAATAACATAACTACCAGTGATAGAAAAAAAGTGAATCTGAACGACAAACTCTTTTTTCCTCCGGTGAGATATTTAAGTTGAAGAGATTGAGTATAAAATCCAATAATCAGATAAATAAAGCTCAGCATTAAATAAGCATAAGGCATAAAATTATAATTAAGGAAGCCTGTCAATCCAGGTAACCCTAATAAGATTCCATTCAGCAAAACATAAAAAATAAGTTTTTTATTGTTCAGCATCTGATTCTTTTTAGCTATAATACACGCAACTACTGCCAATATTACAGTTAAAATAGGCAGCAATAAGTAAGAAGATATGAAATGTGTGACTACAGGACTCATAAGATAGTTTTTAAGTTTATTATTATATTATTTTTACCCGTTGGCGGAATTAAAATAGCGCATATTTAACTCGGCCAATGGGCTTTTCATTTTTGTAGTTAATATATTGGAGGATTGTA
>ERZ836877.3352-NODE-3352-length-18340-cov-3.522724_pt1 | contig 18340 bp, 16 predicted proteins | sample MGYA00519469_ERZ836877 | MGnify/ENA primary metagenome ERZ836877 (study PRJEB31850, sample SAMEA3708809) | human gut metagenome | biome: human gut; feature: human-associated habitat; material: faeces | place: China | collected 2014 ... | reverse complement strand
AAAGGGTGGCTGTGCTGGAGGAATTCAAATGGAGCGCATAGCCCATGGAAGAAGTATTTTCCAACGTGCCGCCCTTCAGCTCGAAGCTGCCGCTATTGACTTGGATCAAAGTCGACATCCTGTCAGTTGTTCCAGCATTGGTGATCCTGCCACCGCCATCGCTGTCTTCAATTACCAGACTTGCATTCGAAGAATTTACAAAGTAGGCATAGTCTCCGCCCGCTTCATCGTTCACCGTGACGGTATGGCCGGCCAAGTCCAGAACCAAACTGGATTTAACAGTTGCGTAGTCAGAAAATGTAGGCTTAATAGTTACATTGGTAGTCAGCCGGTAGGTACCGCTCGTCGGCAGGGAATCGTCATGGGTCCAATCTGTGTAGCCATCTGCTGCAGCAGTCGGGACCGGCTCGGAGACAGGCGTCTCCTCCTGTAGATCCTGCGGCTCCTCCACCGCCAGCACCGCCGTGGGCAGCAGGCCCACGATCAGGCACAGGGCCATCAAACTTGCCAATAACCGTTTTTTCATCTCTCGTTCCTCCTGTTACTATATTGTTTGGGCTGGGAATTGGCCGGTCAGTCCAATCTTATTCCATCCCCGCCAGTATTCCCCGGTATCGTTCCTGCCGCTCCGGGCAGACTCTCCCGGCGCAGACGGGGCAGCCCCTCCGCTGCGGCCCTGCCCGGGAATAGATCACAGCTTTCCAGATATGCCCCTCCGCGCAGGTCCACCAAGCCCTTTTGTGGGAGCCCGCCGTAACCATCTGGGGCGTCAGCGCGCCGTTCAGGGTCGGATGCCATTGGGCCGCGATGCAGGGCTGTGTCGTTGCCAGATCGTTAAATCCTGCCAAAACCTTTTTGCCGGCGCAGTAAGGACATCCGGACCCCTGCCCGGTACGCGCTCCCACAGCGGCGGCATAGGTATGACCTAGGGGACAGATCCACCAGACGCGCCGCTTGCTGGCGGGAGTCACCTGCGAGGGCCGCAGCGTGCCGTTTTTTTCCGGGTTCCACTCCCGGGCAAGCTCCGGAAACAGGGAGGCCATGTCGTTTTCACCCGGAATAATCACCCGCCCGGCGCAGACCGGGCAGCCAGTCCCTTCCAAGGTACGGGACTGGACGGAAACACGCCATGTATGTCCTTTTTCACAGCGCCACCAAACCTTGCGTTTGGTCCCAAAGGTGACGTCCCGGGGTATCAGCGAGCCGTTGGCTGCGGAGTCCCACTCCGCAGCCAAATCGGGAAAACGGCTGGCCAGATCGTTTACCCCTGGGACCACAAAGCGGTTTTTGCAGACCGGACAGCCGCAGCCGCTTACGCGGGAGCGGATCTCCGCCTGCCATTCATGGCCCTGCACACACTTCCACCAGACTTTTTTTTCACTCCCAGGCAAAACCTGTTCCGGCGTCAGGGGCAGATTCCTGGTGGGGTGCCATTCTTTGACCAGATCCTGATATTGGCTGGCCAGATCCGTTTCCCCCGGCCAGGGGAGCCGCCCCGCGCAGTAGGGGCAGTCCGTGTGGTTGGCGGTACGGGTATTGACTGCCGCCTGCCAGATATGTCCCTTGGCGCATATCCACCAGACCTTCCGCGTACTGCCATAGGCGATCTGCTGTGGCGTCAGCGCCCCATTCTTGGCAGGGTGCCACTGAGTCAGCAGAGCCGCCTTACTTCGCTCCATGCAGTAGTCGTATAAAGAGGTTTGCAAGTTTCACCACCGCCTCAAGGCATAATCCACATTCTGTCCCATTTCCTTGTTCTTACAAGCCATATAAAAAGAGATGGAACAGATTAAAAGCGGCTTTTCACCTGTTTTTAGGACAGGAAAAGCCGCAATGAGCCAAGCCGCAAAAACATTCCTTTTCGCGGCTTATATTTTGATGCCAAAAAGTGGGGCCTGAGCTTGCCTTTACAGAGAAGGTGTGGTAAAATTTTTATGTAATATATGGTTTTGGAGTTTTGATCTCCATAATTTTTTGACGGAATGTGGATTTTGCCTTTATAATACAAGTCCCAGCCGGTCGAGCTGCCGCTGGTGTTCCGCCCCGGAAGTCAGGAGATAGATGCGGGTGGTCTCGATGCTGGAGTGGCCCAGCACATCGGCTAGCTTCACAATGTCATGGCTTGCCCGGTAAAAGGCCGTGGCGAACAGATACCGGAAATTGTGGGGAAAGACTTTGCTGGGCGCGACACCCGCCGTCCTGCACAACCCCTTCATCTCCGCCCAGATCTGGCGGCGGCTGAGGTGCGTCCCGTTTCTGGTGAGAAAAATCTCACCAGAGACGATTTTTTGCTTTTTGGAGTATTTTAACAGCTTACGGCACAGTTTTGCGGGGATGAGGATGGTACGGATCTTGCCCTTTAGTGAGATCTCCGCCCGGCCCGCCTGGGCTGCCTCCACGGTGAGGTATTTTACCTCGCTGACCCGGATGCCGGTGGCGCAGATGGCCTCCATCAGCAGGGCCAGACGCGCTTTGCCCCGCTCCTTTGCCGCAGCAGTAAGGGCGTTGTAGTCGGCCCTGGTCAGGTCCCGTCTGTCGTCCCGGAACATCCGCCGCTGGATCTTCAGAAACTTCACCCGGCAAGCTCTGAGCCCCAGAAACTCCAGCAGGCTGTTCAGTGCCGAGAGCATGGCGTTAACGCTGGCGGGAGCGTAGCCCTGTTCCACCAGATGGGCCTTCCACGCCGCCGTATTCTCCTTGGAGATCTCCCGTCCATCCAGCCAGAAGCCGAAGGCCCGGACGTCCCGGAGATATTTCTCTATGGTCGCTGCGCCTTTCTCCTCCAGCCGAAGGTGATCTGCATACAGCTGGATATGCTTTGATGTCAATTTGTATTCGTTCATGGCGCTCCTCCTTGATCGTTTTATATGATTATTGTACAAGCATAACAAAGCCCACAGCGGCAGCTCCCGCTGTGGGTTCTCTGCAGTCTCACTTGCCGTATTGGTAGGTTGCCCACGGGCAGAGGGAAACTATGCGCTCGCTTGATTGTCTGGCTTTGGACAAACATCCGCAGCATATTGATATTCCCCTCCTCTTGTCGTGATCGGCGAACAAACAATACCGGAAGATATTTGGGAATCTGATTTTTTTGACACCCGCATGGTTCAGAATCAACTTCAGCCTCTGCCGGACTGTGCTCGGGCCAGCGTCTTGGGCCGAATGGTCCCGTCCTTCTTCTCCAGCCACTGGTCCACCAATTTGAGTATTGGCGTAGACATAGCGGAAGATGGGGCCGCTGTTTTCTTTGTGGCTGATAGCAATTCCTTTCAACGTCCGTCCTCCCGCTTGCGTGCCATGCCGCGCCGGACGGTCTGCTCGTTGCCATTGTGTTTTTATCTCCGCGGTTTTATCTTTGATTAGCATCGCAGGACTTGTGTGACCTGCCGGATGGGGAGAATCCGTGTTTCCCCGCTATCCACTGGAACAGCCTCGCGCCGGAGCGTCGGCAGATCAGACAGCACATCTGACTGTCCGGGATACCGTGTTTCTTGAAGGTGACAATCCCTTCGCCGTGCTGCCAGTCAAGGTTCAGGCCGTCACTGCCGCAGTATTGACAGCGATGGATAGGCAGTTGGTCCATCATAGTCATTCCTCTCTTCTGTATTTCTGCAAACACACAACAGCTGAGTAAGCGTCAAATAGAGCAAAACCGGCAGGAGCGATCCCAATAGAATCGCTCCTGCCGAAAAGACTAAGGATTACCACGCAGGAAGGATTTTTCGCACCCTAACAGGTGGGATCTGACTGCGGAAGATGCTTGCAGGCTGTATACCAGATCGGACGATCCCCCGCTCTATTAGCGGAAGGGATTTTAACACTTCTGGGAAATCACGCAGAATATGACCCTTGATGAAAACAGGATTCATTATGAGGGAATCCGGAGACTGAGAACGGGGGGCGCATCTGTTCGGTGCATCGCCGCGAATGCGGAATTTTTACCGGTTGTACCTGTCTAGTGTCTGAAATCCTAGCCAATCAAAAAATCAATACAGAAGCGTGCGCATTCACGTCCCCCCGCCAGACGATAGAATATTATAAAATTGGAAAAAATTGTATCCCCCTGACTTTTCAGACATTTGCGTGGATTCTGTAACATTTCTGCCTTTTCACTCAATAAGCAGCGCAAACCGTATGGATCCAGCAGGACAAATGCCTTGCGATTACGATGAACCGCTCTGCCGAAAAAACAGCCCCTACATATACAGAAAATCGCAGGAAACTTGTAGGCATAACTGACCCAAATTGGAATCAGCAAAAATCACAAAAACTCTCATTTGTTTTAAGCGGATTTACCGAATTGAAAAAGTGCGGGCCCGAAATTGTTGACAAATTGTGAAGCGAGAACTATTATCTATCTATAAGCTATCAGACAGGTTATGTCCGACTATATGGCAAAGCGGTTGTGTATTTAAAGGAGGGCAATATGAAAAAACTTCGATGGACTTGGGACAATTTTGAGGAAGTTCTGCTGTGCATCATCATTACGGTCATCACGCTAGTATCAGGATTGCAGGTAGTTTGCCGTTATTTGTTCAACAACTCCCTGACCTGGAGCGAAGAAGTGAGCAGATATTTATTTGTGTGGACGGGCTTTCTCACACTGAGTCTTTCCATCAAGTGCCGCTCCATCATCTCCATTGACGCTTTCGTATTGTGGATGCCGCGGCGCGTTCGGGCGGGATTGAATATGGTGGTGTACCTGTTCTGCTCCGTGGTGTTTGCTATGCTGTCGGTCAACGCCTGGCACATGGTGACGTCCTCCGCCGGACAGACCAGCCCTGCTCTGGGATTACCCCTGGCGATCGTCTATGCGGGCCCCCTGTTGGGCCTGACTCTCTCCATTTTCCGGTCTTTGGGCCGGATCGTGGCGGAAACTAAAATCGTGATCGGAAAGGAGGCGCCCTAAATGTCTCTGGCGTTGTTTTTCGGAGTATTGGTCCTTCTGCTGGTGCTGACGGTACCCATCTGTGTATCTTTCGCGTTTGTGACGTTGCTTCCCTCCATTGTGGACGCCAGTTTCCCCTATACGGCAGACGCTGCGGTCCGCTCCATGGTGAGTGGTTTAAACAACTTCCCCCTGCTTGCGATTCCCCTGTTTATCATCGCTGGCGTAATCATGGCGAAGGGGCAGATTTCTGAGCGGCTGTTCAATGTGTTCTCGTATTTTTTCGGCAACAGAACAGCGGGGCTCCCCTGCGCAGTCACCATTACATGCCTGTTCTACGGTGCCATCTCCGGTTCCGGCCCCGCTACTACCGCGGCCGTGGGTTCTATGTGCATCCCCCTGCTGACCAGTGTGGGCTATGACCTGACCTTTGCCACCGCACTGGTGGCCGTGTCCGGCAGTCTGGGCATCATCATTCCCCCCAGTATCCCCTACATCATGTACTGCAACGCCTCCGGCGCCTCCATTTCCGAGCTGTTCCTGGCCGGTTTCCTGCCTGGTGTGCTGATCGCCCTGTGCCTGATGGTCTATTCTTACATCTACTGTAAGATCCATGGAGAGGATAAGGACAAGCTCAACGCCAAATGCATGGAGCTACGGGCAAAAGGCCTGGGCACAGTGCTCAAAGAGGGCTTCTGGGCGCTGATGTCCCCCGTCATCATTCTGGGCGGCATCTACGGCGGCATCTGCTCCCCCACAGAGGCGGCTACCATCTCCATCTTCTACTCTCTGATCGTCAGCTTGTTTATCTATCGCACCATCAAGATCCGGGATCTTCCGAAAATCATGCTGGAAGGCATTCATTCCTATGCCCCCATCCTCATCATTCTATCCGCGGCCGTGGCCTTTGCCCGTGTAATCACGCTGATGAATGTAGCCACCATCGTCAGCGAGGCGGTGCTCAGTGCCATCTCCTCCAAGGTGGTTATCCTGCTGCTGATCAACGTACTGTTGCTGTTTGTGGGCATGATCATGGATACCGGTCCGGCAATCCTGGTGTTTACCCCCGTGCTGCTGCCGGTGGCGGAGGCCATCGGGGTCGATCCCATCCACTTCGGCATCATCATGTGCGTGAACCTGGCCATCGGCTTTGTGACCCCGCCCATGGGCGCCAACCTGTTTGTGGCCAGCAACCTCTCAAAAGTATCTGTGTTCGATATCGCCAGAAAGGCAGTTCCCTTTATCCTGGCGTTCCTGATCGCCTTGCTGCTGATCACTTTCGTGCCCCAGATCAGCATGTTCTTGCTGCAGTAAGAGCTCCGGGCAGCTGCCCGTTCATAGTTCTAATTATTTTTAAGGAGGATATTCCCATGAAAAAGTTATTGGCTCTGCTTTTATCCCTGGCAATGGCATTGTCTCTGGCCGCCTGCGGCGGCGGAGAGACTGCACAGCAGGAGCCTGGCGGGGATGCCGCCGGGGAAACTTACAGCTTCTCTGTAGGCACCAACACTGCGGAGGATTCCGTCAACCATTTGCTGGCAGCCAAGTTTAAGGAGTTGATCGAAGATCGCTCTGATGGTGCTGTCACCGTGACACTGTATGAAAACGGCGCCCTGGGCGGTGACGCGGAGCTGACGGAGTCCTGCATTGCCGGTTCCGTGGACTTCATCGTGGGCATGACCGGCTCTCTGGTGAACTATATCCCTGAGGCCGCCCTGTTCGACCTGCCCAACGTGTTCCCCGACCTGGAAACCGCCCGGGAAGTGCTGGACGGCCCCATTCTGGCGGAGCTGCAGGCCGCCTATGAAGCCGGCGGACTGAAGCTGTTCGGCTATGCCGATTCCGGTTTCCGCGTCATGACCAGCAGCAAGGCGGTCCGCCAGATGTCTGATTTCTCCGGCATCAAGATCCGTACCATGGAGAATCCCAACCACATCGCCTACTGGCAGGCTCTGGGCGCCAACCCCACTCCCGCTGACTTCAGCGAGTTGTATATGTCCCTGGAGCAAGGTACTCTGGACGCTCAGGAGAACCCCTATGACCTGATCGTGGCCAACAAGCTGTATGAGCCCCAGGCCTATGTCATTGAGACCAATCATCTGCTGCACACTCTGAACATGGTGGGCAGCAAGGCCACCTATGACGCCCTGCCCGCTGATATCCAGCAGTTGGTCAGTGAGTGCGCTGCTGAGGCCCATCAGTATGCCCGTCAAATGGCCGACGAGCGCATCGAAGGACAGAAGTCCACCATTCAGGATGCCGGCCTGGAGATCATCACTCTGGAGCCCGCCATGATTCAGGAGATGGCTGATGTCTCCGCCAACGTCTACGATCTGGTCCGCGAACAAATCGGCACCGATCTGGTGGACAGCCTGCTGGCACAGGTGGAAACTGCTTCCGCTGCGGAATAAGCAATATAGAGAGGGCAGGGGGTGTGAAAAGCCCCCCTGCCTCTTTCAAAATCATTTTGGCCCCGAATGTTCGGCTACTGTCCCACCTGACCGATGAGCCGGAGCCGGTGATGAGACCGACGGTGCGGATCGCACTGTTTCCGGATTGGGTCTTCTCTGGACAGCAGAAAGAGAATATGAGGCAGAGCGTTCAGAGAGCTGTGAATCGATTTCCTTGGTCCTGTGCAGAAGACTCTGGATTTTGGGCGAAACCCAGCCTTGACAATGCTTGTATTTGTTAGGATAATTTTGTAAAGGATTGTATGCATTTTCCATACATACCAAACTTTGACAAAAGGTACGGTGGACTTTATGGCTCTCAAACAGATTACGCGAGTGAATATTGCAGAGAAGGTTTTTGAACAGCTGCGGGACCAGATCCTCCAGGGGACCTGGAAGGAAGGCGAAAAGCTGCCCTCTGAACAGGAGTTGACTGAAACGTTAGGCGTCAGTCGGAGCTCTGTCCGCCAGGCCATCCGTACACTGGCTGATTATGGGATGGTAGAGACCCGAAATGGCACCGGAACCTATGTCAAGCGGCAGATTTCCGGCAATTACATGCTCAATATCGTGCCTATCGGCGATTTGCAGTTTGAAGATATTGTGGAAGTGCTGGATTTTCTATGCCTTATTGAGGACAGTGTGGCAGCCATGGCTGTCCAGCGCTGCACCCAGGAGGAGCTGGCGGAACTGCAAGCGATCCATAAGCGCCTGATTGCCGCCAAGGATCAAAACGATCTGGAGGCTCTGACCAATGTGGACGTGGAATTTCACTCGAAAATCGCGATGATCACGCAGAATTCCCTGGTGGTTCAGACTTACGCGCTTTTACTGGAGTTTCTCCAGCCGGTCATGCATCGCACCTATGTGACCCTGGGCGCGGAGGAAGGTATTCCATACCATGAGCGACTGATACAGGCCTTTTGTGCGCATGACGCGGTATCTGCCAAAAATGTGATGGGGGCCCACGCACAAAACCGGAGGGATAAATTTTTGGCACTCCAAGAAAGGATTGAACCATGAAGATTACAAGCGTCGATATTTTCCTCCTGCGCCATGTCGGTGAGGAGTTTTCCCCCTTCCCTTTTCGTCCGGCGGTGTGCCGTGTCAATACGGACGAGGGGATCTGCGGGTATGGTGAAGCCGGCATTTCCGTAGGAACCGGTGAAAACGGCGTGGCCTATATGCTCAAGGACCTCTCTCAGCTGGTCTTGGGGAAGGACCCCATGAACAACGAGGTCATCTGGGAGGACATCCATAATGTGCTCCGGGGACACCTCAGCGGAGGCGGTGTGACGGTCTACTCCGCCATGAGTGCCCTGGACACCGCCATGATGGATATCAAGGGCAAAAAGCTGGGGGTCCCCATCTATGTTCTGCTGGGCGGCAAGCATCGTGACAAACTCAAGTGCTATCTCTCCCAGTGCCATTTGGGTTATCTGGATGATTACCGCCTACAGGCCACTATACAGCAGCTGGCCGATACCTGCGCCAAGATCCAGAAGGACGGGTATCCTGCCGTCAAATTCAATGCCGTGGCTTTTGACGAGCAGGCAAAGCCCCTGCCCCGGGAAATGACCACCGGTCCCTTGGGCAAAACGGTTTTGGATCTTGCAGAATCCCGCCTGGCAGCAGTGCGGGAGCGGTGCGGCGACCAGCTGGGCATCATCCTGGAAAATCTCTGCGGGACCGATGTGACTGCCGCCGTGCAGCTGGAACGGATTGCCCGCAAGTACGGCGTACTGATGATCGAAGAGGCCACCTCTAACTTCAATCCCGCCCTTTATGGAGAGATCGCCCGGAGAGTCGAGACACCGTTGGCCACTGGTGAGCGTTTCCACACCCGCTGGGGCTTTGAACAGCTGCTCAAACAGGGAGCTATTTCTGTGATCCAGCCGGATATCACCAACTGCGGAGGCCTATCCGAGGCCAAGAAGATCTGCGACCTGGCACACATTTATGATGTCCGCGTCCAGTGCCATGTAGCCGGAACTCCTATCGCGGAGGCCGCTGCCATTCAGCTGGAAGCCGCCATCCCCAATTTTTACATCCACGAAACCTACCATATGGCAGCGCATCCTGACTGTGTGTCCTACGGAAAGTACGCTTATGTACCGGAAAACGGTTATTTGACTGTGCCGGATCTGCCTGGCCTAGGGCAGGAGCTTTCTGACAAGGCCATGGCGGAATCGCTGGGACATATCGAGGTCCGATAAGGCGGGATCCTCCCATCCGTTCATCAGAAAAGCCGGGTAATTTATCTGGCGGAAAGCTCCTGCCAAATGCGTCGGTGCGTAATCTATAAAAGGTTTTGACAGCCGTGAGAGGATGGCCCAAAATTTTCAGGTGATCCTTGATTTTGTAGAGAGCGTGGGGGCACATCCTTACAAGGAAACCGTTCCTCTAATCCAGAAAAATTTGTATGGGAGACGATCGTATCTATGATAGCGATTCCCCTCAGCAGCAGGTCTTGGATCTTCGGACGGTTCTTCACACGCAGGCGCTCACTGGAGCGCGCCCAGTAATCTCCGTCAAAAAGTTCCTGATTTCTTAAAGAAATCAGGAACTTTTCTCTGTTTTAGGTTTCAGTCTCTGCTGTTCCCAGACTTCCTCCGTTTTCCCTGATCCCAGAAATACCACCGGCAGGGAACCCTCCCCATCTGCGGAAAATATCATGAAATCAAAGCCCCGGTCCAATGACTTGATTTTTGATCTCATCACATTGTGCGGAACGACCCGCATCCCCCCTTCTGTGCCGGGCGGGGAAGACGGTCATCGGAACCGGTTTGTCCACGCAGAGCAGAAGAATGCCCCTCTGCCTCAGTCTATTCTCCTTTGTTTTCCATCATATGACGGGGGCCGGATTCCTTGCTCCAAAAGCACATCTCTTATAGCAAGCGGTATGCCGAGAAAAATTTCCTCAATATCGCTTAATTTCTACTAAAAATCGTCGATATTATTTATGAATTATAGTGTTGTCCTGAAAGGCTCACTGTCTGGGATCATCACGTATTACCAAAGTTATGAGAAAACTGTCTGATTTATCTGCGATGCGGAAAAGTAATGCACGATACATATTTTGTATTTATATAAGGAGTCGTTTATATCCAAAATATTATACAGAGGAGATCATTCAGATGAAATACGAATTGACGCCCGATCTGATGACGGGCAACCAACTGGTAGACAGGGAACACAAGGAACTGCTGGAGGCGGTTAACCGCCTGATGGACGCTTGCAGTGAAGGCAAAGGGCGGGAGAAGAGCGCTGAGGTATTCCGCTATTTGCTCAGTTATGTGGATAAACACTTTGCGGACGAGGAGAGACTCCAGATGCAGGCCAAATATCCGGGGTACGCAGCCCACAAGAACTTCCACGAGTCTTATAAGAAGAATCTGCGGGATATCGAAAAAACCTTAGTCGCCGAGGGGCCTACCATAGCGATGCTCAGTGCGCTGAATCGGCAGGTGGGTATTTTGGTGACGCATATCCGCTGGGATGACAAGAAAATGGCGGAGTATGTGCGGGCACATACCTGACGGCAAAGATGAGGATTGTAGGGAATAGAAGTAACCGCTGAAGGAATTTACTTTTCGCTGGCTTTCCATGTCCTTGTTTTTGGGGGCTGTTCCCGGAACAGCCCCCTGTTTCTTTTCGTCTCTTCTGCTCCCATCGGAATTTGGAGGACGGCGGCATAAAACTGTTCTGGCGCAGTCTGACGATGATCCCATAAAACCGGCCCAGTCGGACTTTAACTCTCCTCATCCCTGGTACGTATTTCCGGCAGTGAACTGCAGATCGCTGCCTTTCACACCATCCGCACTATTTATGAGGATTATGCGGAGATCGTCTTTGCCCGTGGATATTTCCAGCGGTCCCTGGGAGCGGCAGCCTCTCCCGGCCGCCCTTTGGGGCGCGGCAGGATTTCGGTCTCCAACTTGCGTCCTTTTCTCCTCTCACGCTCAAGTAGCCGTTTTACTGCCTGTCCTTCGGCCCGCCGCGTTTTCTCCTCTGCCATCATCGCCATGATCTCAGGCAGCAGCACCTGAACGTGTGTACGATTCTGCTTTTCCATGGCAAGCCCCCCTGGTGTAGTCTATTTTCCTACATCAGGGGGGCTTTTGTCACGGTCCGTTTTTACCGGACCTGTTCCTTCCGGGGGCCTTCTTCACAGCCGACTAGAAGTCAGGGCTCATAGATACGCGCCACAGCGCAGCCATCCGTTTTGACCATGTTCTGAACCTTGACGTCATTGACGTAGAACACATTCTGGCCTTCATCAAACCGGCAGTCCTCAACGGTCAGAACACTGGACAGGTCCTGAATAGAGCTCTTATGGCAGTCCGTAAAGGTGCAGCCAATGATCTCACCGCCGCCGTTATTGAAGTAGAAGGGGGTGTCAAAGCCCGTGAAGGTGCAGTCATAAACCTTTACAATGCTATCAGCATCACCGGTAGTAACAATGGCCCACGCTCCACCAGAAACGCTCTTAAAATTGACGTCAGACACAGTCACAGTGCAGGCATTGGCACACAACGCGCTCTCGGCACCCACATTCACTGCGCTATACTTCATGACAGATTTGCCGTTTCCGATGATAGTGACATCAGAAGTAATGGTTGTATCCAGCTGATACTCGCCGTCACCCAGGACGATGGTCTCCTTGCCGGCAGCGATAGCGGCATTCAGCGCCTAGCTATCCTTGACAACCGTCATCTCATCAGCGGTGAACACAACAGTTCCGGTGACCTCGACTTCAACAGTCTGAGCCTCATCACTGAACTCGATGTACTCTTCATCGCCGTCCACAGAAATGGTGCAGCTGTATCCAGCCTTCACAGTTACGACAAGGGTTTCACCCTCGGCAACATAGTTGCCGGAGGAAACGGAGGTTTCATCCTTCAATTCCATCTTATCAATCGCACCGCTAGTCTTATCAGTTACCTGATAGACCGTATACAGGTCGAGGTCGCTGTTCAGAGTAGACTTCACAGTGATCTTGCCGCTTCTGTCAGCGGTATGAGTGTTTCTGGCGGTGACCAGGCCGTTGGAAAGCAGTGTACCAGCCTTCAGGCCAGAGATTTCCGTATCAATGCCAGTGACGCCGGCATCCTTATAAGCGACGATCTCTCCATCGAGATTGATGGCAACCACCTCGATCTGGGTGAAGTCCACACTGTACATGTCGCCATTCTCCAGGGTGACATAGCCCATGAACTTGTTCAGCCGATCCACGGGAGCGCCCAGCAGGTCCTCGATGGCGGCCTTGATCTCGCTGTCGGTCATCTCGTCCTTGTAGTACCGCAACTTAACTTCCCTGTTCTTGCTATCCCAGGAAGCGGGCAGGAACTCACCCTCGGGAACCGTGGGATTGCTCACATCAGAGCCAGCCTTGGCTTTGTCGTTGATCACGATGCTGGTGGCCACGCCGTTATCCAGGATCGCGCTCACCTCGACCACGCCGGTGCCGAAGGTACCCTGGGCATTCATGTCGCGCAGAGCCTTCTCCAGGCCGTTGTAGCCGGTGTAGGAGTCATCCACATCATCAAACTCGTTGCCCTTCTTGTCGGCCAGGGACAGAACCACCTTCACCTCGGGAGACACGGAGAAGCCCTTGGTGGCGTTCCGGTCGGTGTACAGGGTGCCGTTCTTGAAGGTCAGCTTCTCAACAGTGTTGGTGTCGGACAGCAGGACGGTGTCGAAGTCCTCCACGGCGTCCTCCACGTCCTCGACCTCGTCGACGAACTTGTCAGCAGCCTTGGAGAAGTCGATGGCCTCGACCTTACGGACATTGCCGTCAGCGTCATACTTGACCTCGAACCACTCGCCCTGAGCCATCTCACCCTGGTTCTTGGAGGCGTTGCCGATCCACTCCAGGGAGTCGCCGACCTCGGAGATCTCCACGAGCTCGCCGTTGACGACCACCTCGCGGGTCCAGGTCCACTCGGTCTCATCGTCGTAAGCCTCGCGGTTCACGTTGCTGCTGGTGACATAGACGTAGTTGGAGGAAGTGCCCTCGTTCTCGCCGATGGTGACAGCGGCGATCACATAGCCGTCATCATTGTAAAGGGTGTAGATCTCGGCGGCAGGAGCGATGTAGTTGCCATCCTTCTTGAGGTCCTCCATCACCAGGTTGACGTTCTTCACGCCGGTGGTGACGGACTCCACGTCGTCCACGATCTGGCGCTGATCGCCGCCAGTGGTATCCTCGACCTCAACGTTCTTCAGCTCCACGTTCAGGTAGACGGAGTCGTCGTTGCCGTAGACGTAGCTGCTGTTGTTGGCGGCCTTCAGGGACACGTGCTTCTTATCGATGGTAGCGCCATTGCTGCCCACATCCTGGGCATACTGGGCCACATCGGTGTCATCGTCGATGACGTTCTTGGAGGTGGACACGGCCACTTCCTTCAGGGTGTACACGTTGTCGTTGTTGACCGTGTAGGTGCACCAGGTGTTCAGCTGAGACAGGTTCTTGCCAGTGGTGTCGATGTCGCTCTTGGTCATGTTCACGGTGACGGTATCCATGTTGCCGTCCATGAAGATGACGTTGGCGTCAGCGTTCCGCACAGACAGGTTGCTGTTCTTGCCGTCGATGCCGGTCAGGAACACGTACTGGTCGGGATCCTCGTTCTGCTCAATGCCGATCATGTAGCCGTAGGCGTCCAGGATCACATTGTAGGTGACGTCCTTCATATTGGCGTCGTCATACTGATCCAGCACTTCCTCGTCATACATGACGGTGTCGGCGTAGTCATACTGGGTACCGCCGGCGGTAACATACTTCTCCAGGCGGAAGTTGGAGATGCTGGTGTCGGACAGGACCTCGGGAGCGTCCATGGTCTGGATCACGCCCTGGGCGATGGTCACCAGGAACAGGTCGTTCTCAGCCACTTCCTCGATGGCGAAGTCCTCGCCGTCCACAGAGATGGTCTGCTTCTGGGGCTTATCCTCGTCAGCGGACTTCATGTAGACGGGCTTGCGGCTGGTGCCGTTGTTGTCCACATAGTAGACATCCAGGTCCACGTCGTCGTTCTTCTCGTCGTAGTCCTCGGCGGCCTTGGCCAGATAGGTGTTGATGATGGCCACGGTGATCTCGTCGTCCTGGGTGTCCAGGAACACCTGGGTCAGCACGCCGTTGCCGGTCCGGCCGATGGTCTCGTCGTTCTTCTTCACCATGTCGGCCTTGCCGAAGGCGGCATCACCCAGATTCTCATCCTCGCCGTCCACATAGACGAACAGGGTGTTGTCATCAATGGCGGTCTTGCCCAGCAGGTTGTACAGGTCCTCGCCGGTGACCTGGGTGGTGTACTCGGCCACCATCTTGTCGAAGTCCACATAGGTGCCGATCTCGGCCTTCTTCCAGGTCCAGGTGTGGGCCGGACGGCCGAAGTCGTCGGTGGTGTCCTTCAGAGCCAGGTCGGGCTGATACTTCTCAGCGAACTCAACCGTCCAGCCGTTCTTCACGTTGTCGGTGGCGTCGTTGATAGAAGTGGCAGCGTCGTGGATGTTGCTGGTCACGTAGGTGGGCTTGGAAGCGCCGATAGCAACAGTGGCGCCGTTGACGGTGACGTCGGTGCCCTTGTTTTCATACTCCACCAGGGTGGCTTTCAGAGCGTTGACGGCATACAGGCAGGCCTCCTCACGGGTGGCGGCACGGGTGCCAACAAAGTTCTCATTGCCCTTAGTCAGACCGGCCTCGATGGCGCGGGAGGCCACATTGACGGTCCAGTTGGTGCCGGTGAAGCCCTCGATGGCGCTGTCATAACCCAGAGCGGTCAGCAGCATTTTCAGGAAGGCAAAGCCGGTCAGCTGCGCAGAGGGCCGGAAGGTGCCATCGGCGTAGCCGTCGATCAGGCCGGACTCCACGCAGTAGGCGATGTAGCCGGCAAAGGTGGAACCCACGGGCACGTCCTTAAAGGGCGCGGCCTGGGTGCCCAGGGCCTCAGCCGTGGTCTTGCCAAGCATCATGCAGGCGATGATCTTGGCGGCAGCGCCACGGGTCAGGGTTCCCTGGGGCTGGAAAGCACCGCCGGCATAGCCGTCGATGATTCCCATTTCGGACATCACGTTGACAGCTTCCGCATAGGCTTCGCCGCTGAGGTCTTCGCTGTCTGTGAAGTCCTTGGCACCGGCGCTGACAGTGACCAGAGACATGGTCATCACCAGAGCAAGCACCAGAGAAAGGAACTTCTTCATTGGGATTTCTCCTCCTTTTGAAATTTGCGGTGGTCCGCCGCGGCCTCCGGGCCCATTCGATGCCTCCGCCGGCGCTAGCCCTGCCGGCGCATTCGCCGAAGAGTCGCATCCGCCCCGGCGTCCCCGCTGAGGCAACTCTATCCAAACTTCTCTAAAAAGTCCACAGTTTCAGCCCGTTTTTAATCCAAACGAAAACTTATGGACGCAATACGTTTTGAATTTGTTATATTTTGTAACCTTGGTGCAGAGAATAAAAGAGGCGGCAAAGCCCTTCGCCGCCCCTCATTGAATCTGCTTCTGCCCAGGCTGCTTCGCCAGATAATACCGCTTTTCAAACTGCAGCAGCCGGCCGTCCTTCACCATCCGCCGCAGGATGCCCGCCGTCTTGCGCTTTCCGACGTGCAGGAGCTCCGCCACATCCTGGCAGTAGGCAAATCCCGCCTCCTGCAGATAGGCTGAGATCACCTCCCACTGCTTTTCCTCCGGCACCACTGTTCCGGGGAGATAGTATTTCTTGCCCACCTGCTCCAGCTCCCGCCGGCCAACCAGCCGGCGAAGGCGGAGATATGCCGCAGTGTCCGACAGATTCAGCAGCGCCATCACATCCCGCCGGGTGATGCTGCCATGGGCCCGGGTCCACTCCAGCAGGGTCTGGTCGTCCTCCCGCTGTCCGCCTGCCGCCCGGATGTCCCGGAGCGTGATATTTTCCAGACCTCCCCGGATCAGCGCCGTCTGCACCACCTTGGACAGCCGGGCCAAATCCATAGGCCGCCGGGACTGGGGGGAGAGCAGCACATGGGGATCCTCCCCAGGGGAGCGGACCTTCTGCACTTTTTCCAGCAGCCGCCGCACGGCATTGGTCAGCAGCATGTCCCGCTCCGGCAGATGCAGCAGCCCCCGCTCTAAATCCACCTGGTCCCAGGTGAGATTCACCAGCTCCTTGCCCTGCACGCCCATTTGCCAGCTCATCCACAGAGCAATGCCCGCGGCGGAGCTGTCCTCCTTTTGAAGCACCTGCCACAGACGGAATTCATCGAATTGCTGCCCTGCCTGTGTTGAACGCTTTTTGTGCGGGGTGTCCCCGGCAAAGCAGGCTTGGAAGGTGGAGACCGACAGACCGCTGACCCGGACGGCATAGGGCCAGTCGTGCTGCTCCAGCTGGCGGAAAAAGTAGTCCCGCCGCAGATCTTTCAATTGGAGCTGAGGCAGGCCTCCCGCAGTCAGGGCATTTCTGGCAATGCGGGAGACGGACTCCGGCCGCAGAGGTTCCCGGAACTTATCGGAGATCACCACATAAGGGGACACCGCGCCGCCATTTTCGAAGCGGGCAGTGAGGCATCCGGCAGTCTCTTCCTCCAGCGGGACCGTCCGGTCCTCCAGAAACAGACTCCTCTCCTGGAAATCCACTTGGGCCCATTTCAGGGCGACGATCTCCTCCCGGCTGAGCCCCTGAAGCCAGGCCAGGCGGAGGATGAGCCCCGGCAGGTCCTCCGGATGCTGGTGCAGGAGCTGGCGCATATTCTGTTCATCCGGCTGGCGGAACTCGTTTCGCATAATGCCTCTCTTGGCGGGCGGCGGCAAAAGGTTATCCTTATGTAACAAATCAGAAGAATGATTTGGATTTCCGGATAACGCAAACGCTGCCCTCTCCCAGCCAATGGCTGGAAAAGGGCAGCTACCTTTTATCATCCTTCACCGCTTCCGCAAAAACTAAGTATATTACACTTAGAATTATAAGCATAACATTTCGTTTAAGTCAAGCATTATTATGCGTAAACTGATGATATTATATTGAGGAGTATATCATCATGCAGGGAAAGAAGCCGCTGAACATCGCAATCGGAAGACGGATCCAGCAGTCCCGGGAGCAAGCTGGGCTGACGCAGGAGGAACTGGCAGAGCGGATTGACCGTTCCACGCAGTTCATCTCCACAATCGAGCGGGGGTTGGCCGGCCCCTCTCTGGAAACTGTGATTCATCTTTGTGAAGTTCTCGGAACCTCCACAGAGTGGATCCTGCGGGGCAGGGCCCTCCTTCCGGACTCCAATCTGCTGGCAGCCTCCGTTATGGAAAAGCTCTCCGGGCTCTCCCCTGCCCAGCTGCTTCTGGTTGACCGAATGACCAGCGATCTAATCAAATTGCTGCAAATGAAGGAGAGCGGTGACGAATGAGCTCCTCTCCCTCCAATATGGAGGAATTGATAGACGCACCGCTGCATGAAGTTCACAGGCCGGCTGCAAAGTCTATGGCCGTTGGCCTGTCAAGATAAGACCGGGAGCCATTCTCCGGTGTTATGCCCCCCGGAGATCATCAGTCCGGAAGTATATCCCATCGGCCAGCCGCTCTTTACAAACGCTTCCTTACACAGAATGCCGAAACATAGAATTCCTTAGAACAAGAAACGCTCAGATGGGTGCATAGAAGCAGCTCCTCCAGCTTACAGCGTGATCCGTACAGCAAAAGCCAGCACCGGACAGGAAATATCTTGCCCGGTGCTGGCTTTTGTGCTTCTTTACTATCTCTGCTTGAGGTGGGTCTGTCAGAACCATGTTGTCTGTCCGCAGCAGCTCTGCCCGGCTTTTTCAGGACCTTCCGCCCGGGTCTTCACCAGAATGCTCTTATCGGATGCCCGTTCCCATTTCTGGTACATATCTGATGGTATGCCATCTCTCACATCAGCCATCTGCTCATGTCCGCCATTATTCACGCTCCGCCTTGCTATGCGGCTGAAGAGCCGTGGGATGCTTTGCCTCAGAATACGCCCTGCTCCATCATGGCCTCAGCCACCCGCTTGAAGCCGGCGATG
>ERZ836877.3351-NODE-3351-length-18340-cov-18.693301_pt1 | contig 18340 bp, 17 predicted proteins | sample MGYA00519469_ERZ836877 | MGnify/ENA primary metagenome ERZ836877 (study PRJEB31850, sample SAMEA3708809) | human gut metagenome | biome: human gut; feature: human-associated habitat; material: faeces | place: China | collected 2014 ... | reverse complement strand
TGGAGTATTTCAATCTCTTGAGTCATATCTGAAAGTTTTATCGGCTCAAAATTACTAAAAATAATTGGATTATCGGCTCAGATTGAGCCAAATTTCGCCATATTTGAACTTGATTTGAGCCGATAGACCCATATTGCCTTTGACCTATGACTTCTTCGATGCGCGCTGGCGGTGTTTCAGATTCAAGTCTTGTAGGTTTCTGCCGAGTGTGTCTTCTTTGGCAATCAAAAGAAGATCATCATCGAGTTGGAGGGCATAAAGAACACGAGCATAGATGCCTATTGAAACCGTCGGAGAGCCTTTCTCAATGCGGTTCACAGTGAGAGGGGAACAGGTCGCACGCTCAGCAACCTGTGCAATCGAGAGGTTACGACGCAGCCGGGCGAGCTTAATCTGCTCACCCATAAGAACCATCTTCTGCTCCAGTTTTCGGGGCAACTTAGTCCCCATAGTGTTCTTTGCCATTGCTTTAAGTTTTAAGTCATAGTTATTAGTTACGAAGCATTTTATGTCAGAAGTCAGAGTTATGAAGTAAACGTAATCACTCGTCACTATGACTTATGACTTACTTAGTCACTCGTCACTCAGACCTATAACTTCATATAATGCTGCAAAGATGGCAAAATTGTTTATTATATGATATGTTGAGAGGTTAATAATTACAGGAATTGTCTCAATTTCTCCATGTCTAATGCTTGATTTCGGGATTGATGGAAAGCAATTGTCGGATAAACTCATCCTGACGCACTGGTGAGATGATAAGAGGAATAGAGCTTTTCAGGATCTTCCGGTCGGTAAAAGTGATTGCCATACGATGGGACAAAGATGTCGCTGGAGATGATAATACGCTCTTGGTAGGTTTGATCTCTTTAATCTTGTCAATCGGGTAGACGGTCGGAATAAAGAAAGTATATACCACAAGCTTATCTCCGTCAATGCGGTAATAGATACTGAGCAGTGTCACCAGGACAAATGCCAACATCACAAGACAGATAATCGTCGGCCATATTCCGTCATCCAAGAAACAAGGCACGACGCAGCACACCGCGACAAGTCCTAAGATGAACCATGTCGATCCATCCCACATAGAATTATACCTTACGCCTTCGAACTTTTCCATAATCATTGTCTTGTGTTACTTTGCCGATAATGTTACCTTGACGGTAGGTGTTATTTCAGGATTATCCACTTGCCCGTTTTGTCAGAACCTTCTCTCGCAATGTAGCCAATTTTTTTAAGGTCTCTGGTCGCTCGTTTGGCAGTGGATTCTGAAATATGAAGAGTCTCCATAATTTCTGAATGAGTAATCTCCGGATTGCTTTTAATAGCCAGATAAACTTTTTGCAGAGATTTCTTTAGACCTATTACAGTGTCATTATTTGCGTTTGCGGTGTCATTTACAGTGTCACATTGAGTGTTTACAGTGTCATTTCCTTAATACTGCGAGACTCGGCGATTGAGGTTGGCGATATGTTGCCGGAGCATAACATCCTGCGCGATTGTAGAATCGTCATTCTCTCGGCTGCCAACCAGCGATTGGATATACTCTCCCTTGTCTTCCTTTCTTACGATGGAAGGTACAAGACCCAATTGTCGTTGAATCATATTCATCACCAGTCGGGTTGTTCGACCATTGCCGTCAACCCACGGGTGAATGGTTACCAGCCGGAAGTGGGCTTCAAAACTCAGACGGTAGCAAGCCGCGATATTAGTCTTGTCTATTTTGGCAATTTCTTCATTGAGCCATCGGCAAAAATCTTCCACTCCACGCGAAATCTTATTATACGCCAGATAACTTCTTCCTCTAATACCGGCACTGACGTTACAGAGGCGGAAATCACCCTTCGAAGAATCGAAATGTCCGGCAATAGTGGAGTATTCACTTCCCGTACGGCGCATAACTAATGCAGATAATTGTTGCAATAGCTGTGGTGTATATGTCGGATTTTCAGCGGCTATCTTGAAAGCCTGAAGATATGCGTCTTTCAGGTCTACGTTCATCATCTGCTCGGTCAAAGAGCGACCCTTTGCGGCAATACCCTCATCGAAAAGAAGTTGGTTTTCTATTTCAGTGACAGTAGAACCCTCAATGGCAGTAGAATTGGTCACGATGGAATAAATGTAGAACTTCTGATAGTTCACCTGAACCTCAACTCCAGAAGCCATATAAGCCTTCAGAATCTCCTCAATCTGTAGGTCAAGATTAGTGTCCATAATTTATTAACCAAGTGGCGTTATTTTTAGCACCGATGCGGGTCAGCAATCCTTTCTCTTTGAGTGCGCGGATTATGCGGTCGATTGTACTTTTGGAGAGGCGAGTGTTGGCTGCGATGACCGTAATGGATATGTTTGGGTTGTCCTGAATCTGTCGTATTACAGCCATTTCTTTCAGCGAAAGCTGTGAAGATAATGATGTTTCGAAAACGTCATTTTGACGTTTAGAGGCATCGCTTTGAGGTTTAGCTACATCCCAACGGATGTGCAAAGTGCGGTTGCGGAGATCTGCCGGAATACCGAACACCGCAAAATTCATAAATCGCTCCAATGGTTCGAATGTCCGGTGAATGCCTTTGGGTATGTTCTCGTATTGCGAGCGGACAAGGGCATTACGGAAGAACCATGAGTGCTTCTCAAAACTCTCATTGTTCACCTCGAAGCCGAAACTTCTGAGATACTTTATAAGAAATACCGCAGTCGTGCGTGTATTGCCTTCGCCAAAAGCGTGAATCTGCCAGATGCTTGAAATGAACCGCACGATATGTCTGATAGCGTCCGCAGAAGAAACGGTGCTATAATCAAATTTCCTTTCCTCTCCGAAGTCATAATTCAGAAGTTCCGACAACGAGTCCGCGCTGCCATAGCTGATTGTATCACCGTCAAGAATCCACTGATTCTTAGTAATGTTATATGTTCGGAACTGTCCGGCATGAGGCAGAACACCTTTGAAAAGAAAACCATGTATACGCGGCAACTCCATAGGGGAGAATGTAAAAGCCTTCTCCGCCAAAAGAAGATTGATTCGGTCTGCCACTCGGTCTGCCTCAAAGGTCCCGTTGGCCTCCGCTTTCTCTCGAACCGATTTCTGGCTATAATACTCCTCAAGTCGCTTGCCGACCTCCTCGCTCGAAATCTTACCCTCGATATTAGCTTTAGCCTGTTCAAGCAGAAACTCCGAAGGTTTCAACCGGTCAACATCCTGCAAACCGATAGCCATCGACCAGTTACGCGCACGCTCCTCCACTCCCGGTTCCCCAGAAGCAAGATACTGCTCAAACTCTCTATATCTGTCTTCGTATGGCATGTTTTCTTGAATATTGTTAATATCCGAGGGTCGTGGTTGTTCCCATTTTGGAAATAACTGAATTTTCTACAAAATCTTCCGACTTAAAAATATTTAGGTGCTTGCTTATTGCCGGTACACCAACATCAAAAAACTGTGCCATAGCCCTCTGCGTACACCAGATACTTTCATCCCGGCACACAACCTGCACACCATCGTCCTTCCCCACAATCTGAAAGATCAGGAATTCCGCTGTTCTATTTCGTATCTCATATATCTTGGCCATAATGTCTTCTTGCGGAACATAAATAATAACACGATTATAGTCTAACGTCATAAAAGTGAGGTAGAAAACGATATATGCGTTTATATTTTTCCACTTCGGTTGCTGTTAAAATCTTTTTATCAATCAGTTCTTTCTCCCTTTCTTCAATATCTAGTATCTGGTTTAGATAAGATGCTTCTCTGTATGTTAAGTTAGGAATATTTATTTCATAAGGTTGTACTGTTGATATAAAATCAAATCCATCAATATTTAGGTCTTCTTTCTCACATTCAGAACTAAGCACAATACCACCAAACGTAAACATTCTGGCACCACGGTATTCAGCATATTTTATATTATAAAGAGGTGCAAACGATATATTATCACCAAGTGAATTTCTTTCTTTAATGATTCTATGACAATAACCTTCTAACATTCTCTTTATCGTTTCGCTGGAATTAATATCTGCACAGCAATTCTCTGTTATATCATAAGGTACTAAGGAGCCATAGATTTCTTTAAATTCTTCGTTGGTATATGGAGTATTTTCATTTTTAAGCTCCCTGTTACATGATATAATAATAATGCTTCCATGTGGTACTTCTCGAAGAACCAATTCTATGTCTGTAAAAAAAGTCATTGATAGAGTATTGTCATAATCGAGCCAAACAATACTTGGCTTTGATAAATCCACCAAAGACAATTGTTCTGAAGATTCGCCATGAAGAATATTGATGCACGAGTACGGCTTATTGAACTCCAGTTTATTAGGTTCATATTTTGCCTCTATACTATACATTTCTTTGATATGTAATTCTTTATGGAATAATTTGAAATCGGTAAAAGATAAACCGCCAAAACCAATGTATTGATACTTTAATTTCAACACTCCCATTATTCTTGCAATTGAGGCAAGAAGCATTCTTCGTTCAGCAAATTTGCATGGACGAGTCTCATAATTCAGTACTGTCGCACTCTTCATTTGCTAGTTCTTCAAGTTTAAGGTAATAATTGAATGTGGTTTCTCCTAGTTCTTTAAAACTTTTAACCTCAGCATGATCCTTCGCAGTTTCTGCAGTTTCTTTTGAGACATCATATGCAATACGAACCTTATTTTTCTTTCGAGCAATAGTGTCCGTGTCTAATGGTGGAGCAATAAAAGTTTTTTCCAAGTTAGAGAATGTATAAGATTTTAATTCCACGGCTCCAATTTTTGAAATATTTTCCCAAAGCATAGTCCTATACTCATTGGCCTCGTCACCCATTTGAGGGATTTTTTTTAGAAACTCGAAAACTTTGAGCATAGCATTCTTCATTATTGGAAGAATAGCCTTGTATACTTCTGAAGTCGCATCTATCCCTTTTTTTGTCGTTGTTAAAGGTAAATTTAATGTCTCTTCTGAATCAAGGAAAAGAATTCCACGAAACATTACATAGTTAATATGCCACTTGGGTATAGGTTGGACTCCCCATCCTGTTATATTAGATGTATCAGCTTCTAAAACTAAGCGATTATTACAATATATGTACCATCCGGAAAGTTTAGGCTCGCCAATGCCTCCAAGCCCAGCAATCAATTTATATTTAACATTATTTATAATCCCCTCAATATGGTATGGAATAGTATTGCTTGATAATAACAGCTCTACTCGCTTGCCAGATAGCGGTTTCCCGTTTAAATATATTGTTAGACCTTTCTGTAAGCTAAAGTTCAGAAGTTTTTGTATATTATCAGCTAATGTTGTTATGAATCCTTCATCATCAAATAGATTACTTACTTCTGAATTTAAATTAGAAATACTTATTGAAGTTCCATCTACAGCATCTGTATTAGGAATTTCAAGATAGGAAAAAGACCAGTCATCAATTATATCAGATGTCCCATCCTCATTAGTCACTCTGCGGACTTTTTTACTCCACTCATCAACATCAACTTCTACTTTAAATGAATCCTGTTGATGTTTGGATTCAACTATAAATTTCTTCCCTATTTTAAAAAGAGATCTCTTCATACCGATTCCAAAACGACCAACTGTCCCATTCCCTTTTGGAGCTTCTTCTGGTCGACCAAATCGAAACGCATATTTTTTTGCCGTGTCGATTGAAAAACCGCCACAATTATCTTTAATTTCAAAATGGTCCTTATTAACCGTGATATATATAATAAGATTCGAGTAATCATTGGGATTTATTCGATTCGCTCCATCGATAGAGTTGTCTAATAAATCTATGATTGCATCCTCTATCGAAATATCACGAGTGATCATATCTATAAAGAATTTCTTAGTAGGATTACCTTCAATTTTATTATTTGACATTCTTGTTTCTTTATTTAATCATGATTAACGTGAACAATTGTATCCGTTCAGATTCAAGATGCTATTTATTCTGTACTAGCGATTAGATTATCGTTTCTTTATTTTCTTATCGACTAAAGATCTCTTGTTTGACCTTTTCAAAGTCGTTAAATGTATTTTCTCCGTTTTCCATTAACTTCATGATATGATAGAAGCCGGCATTAGCATATTCGTTGATAATGTTTATAGCTTCTTGTGGCGTTTTTAGGATTTCTAAAGAGCCACACTTGGCAATTACCATACATATCAACGCTTGTGCATCTTGTTCTCCACCGTTCGCTCTCATTGTGTTTAATCTAAAAGAGCGATCCGCCAATGGTGATTGTAAGGGTCTTCTTTCATCGCGGATAAACCCGATGGTGGCCGCCCATACGAAACATTGCCAGTGATATGAGAAAACATTGTAAAGACCTCCTTGCTTGTTGGAGAACTTGAGAATAACTTCCTCACGAGCTTTTTGTTCAAATGTGAATTTGATGTCGAAAATATCTTCCATACATTCTACTTTTTACGTTCAACATGTGTGGAAACTTCGAAAATTTCAGGGGTACCCTCAGGATTACCATGAATCTCACTTTCCAATGTGTAGATACGAGAGACGTTCTGCTGATTAAACAAGTCTTTATAGTTGTTTGAATCAATCTCAACGTCTTTTGTAATAATTATTGTCTGCTCAAAGATATCCTTTATACCGCGCAAGTATTTGTGCGTAGTTTCAGGGTCGAAACTTGACGTAGGAGCATCGGAAATAAAAGGATAGAATGTTCCGATAGCTTCTTGATTGAGAGAAAGTAGAGCATTGATTATGCTCATTTTCTTTCTGTCTTCGTGACTCGTATTCAGACCAGCATCAAAGGAAATCGAATAATCTGATGCGATTTCTACTTTCCCTTTATAGCCATTGTCATGCTCGGTAAAGCGGGCGTAAAATTCATTTGCACGCATTTCCATTTGCTCAAGAAGTTTCTTTCTTGCTTTTTCCTGCACTCGAGAACATATATCTTCAAGAAAAACGGATATGTTTTTCCATTCAGTTTCTTCTACAGTGCTGACGTTGTTTGATTTACCGCCTAATGAAGCGAGTTCTTTCTCAACTTGCTTTAATTCCGCAGATGAATCGGCTATTGTCGTGTCAAGAGCGTTAAGTTGTCTTCTTAGAGTTGACAAGTTTCCTCTCGAAGCATTCATGCTACTCTTGAGCAAATTTGCGGTAGAAGCTTGTTGACGAGGATCAATGCCACATTTCTTTTTTACCTCTTCCAGTTCCTCATCCAGCTCTCTTAGCTTATCTAAAACCCTTTTGCGTTGAGAGGACAGTTTCTCTGCTGCATCTTCAGATTCTTGGAATTGTTTGTCTATGTTGCTAATAGATAAAAGCAAAGAGTCGGGATAATCTTGAATTCTCCCAATAAAGATGTTAAATCTTTTTGAGATTTCAAGGTTAGCTTTAAATTCCTCCATTTCCTGAAGGTATTCTTCCTGTAACCGAAGCCTTTCCTTTATGTAGTCAATGGCGTGTTGGTGTTCGGCATCAACTTTTGAACCACAAACGTAGCAAACGCCGTCGCGTAGAATTTCTTCCAGTTTAGAACGCCCCGGATTATCTAAATACTTCTTTTCAGGTGCCGTGTATTCGCTTTCGACATGAGCTTTGATAATTTCTTTAGCTTGCTGAATAAGGCCTTGTGTGCCTCGAAGTACCCAAAGAGAAGGCAACAATGCGCGTTGGCGCTCGTCAATAGCAGTTAATTGGTTATTAATGTCGTTTCTTTTATTTTCTTCAGTCTTGTATTGAGATACAAGCTCTGTGTAAGAAGCCATACCCGAAAGCTTACTTTCATCAGCAGCGAGTGCGATTTCAATTGTGGTTATATGGTCCTCTATATCTTTTCTCTTTTTCTTGTCTGCTTCAAGCTTTGCCCTAAGATATTCTTGGCGTGATAAAAGAGAAGTCACTGTTGAGTTGTGCTTATTTTTCTCTTTTAAATGTTTGGTTTCCAAAGATATAATCTTGGATTTTGCGCCGGAAATAATATTAGATAACTTCTCGTAATAAGGATAATACGAGATATGCTTGACTGCATCGCGAAGTGTCTCTTTTTTTCTAAAGTTGATTAGCTCGTCAAGCGATTCGCCTTGAAACCAGATATAATCTCTGATGCTTTCCGGGAAAAGATTAGAGATTTCGTCTTCTGCAAGGTCATTATCACGAATGACAGTTCCGGTTGGGCCATCGAAAATTACTCGCAAATGATTATCTGCGACTTTCCAAGCATTGGGATTATCCCAATTGTCGCTATCAAGTCGGGTGGCAACCGCAGTACGTTCAATACTGTAGATTGTTCCTTTGTCGTCTTCAAGTTCAAGCGAAACGGCGACCTCGACACTTTCTCCAATCGGGGTGTCGTGTAATGCCTTTTTGTTAAAATACTCATGACGCTGCAATGCAAAATTTGCATTGTTCGGTAAACCATTTGTTGAACGCCAACCTATGTCAGAAATGTACAACTTGCCGAAGAAAACCCAATAAAAGGCATTAAAGAGTTTTGATTTTCCTTTACCTCCTTTGCCTAATATAAGATTTAATCCCTTAGTGAACTCAAGAGTTTGAGTCTCATAATAGGATTGGAAGTTAGTTATAGAGATGTTGCGAATAATCATAATTATGAATTGCAAATAATTTTTATTTGAGCAATGTACTGGTTCACGAGATTGCTTGCATCAGCTTTCTCAGTACTTAGGCTTGTGAGAAGTCGCGCTACTTTTTTAGCACGTTCTTTATCAACGACAACCTTTTCCTTACTGGCTTCATTGGTTGCGTTGATTTCCTCCTCTATCAGCTTGTACATTTCGTCTTCAATAGCCATAGTGAGTTTATTTATATTGTTGTTCTTCTTGTTCCAATAGCTCAAAAATGTCTATTTCAAGATTGAAACAGATATTTTTAAGTTCTCCGTATAGGATGTCATATTTATTGTCTGCTAAAGCAGCGAAATTGACAATACGTTTTACTTCTCCCATAAATAAATTCCTTTCAAGATTATTATCGGAATTATCGCAGGGGGGTAAAACTACCATATCCCAGATAGTCGCTTTTTCTTTATCTTTGTGATGTCTGATAACTCGCCCGCGACGCTGAATAAATTGGCGAGGGTTGCCTGTGCTTGATAAAAATATTGCATTTTCAGCACGGGGGATGTCAACACCTTCATCCAAACATTTCATTGAAAGAAGCACATCGATGTCACCACAAGCAAAGTTATTGAGAATCAACGGTGCATCCTCAATACCGCTGATATATTTATGATAACGATATTTTCGTTCTCTAAATATATCAGCATATTCATCAATTAAATGAATATCTTCCGATTCTATATCGTAAAAATCAGATTGAGTATAATCTGGTTCATATCCTTCAGGAACAAATACAAAGGTGTATTTAAGTTTATTACAGTCTCCTAAAGAATTTAACAAGTCGATAATAGCCGATTTTTTGTTTTCTGCTTTATGAATAATGCGCTTGCGCTTCATAAGCAACATTTGCGCTTCTTCCTTATAGCGTCCTGTTTCGGGGTCTATGAACTTTCTTAATTGTTCTGTGACTTTTCGATACTCGTTCATTTCGGTTTCGGTAAGGTCTACAAAAACAATATTGTAATCATAGTGGCACAAAATGCCTTCGTCTATCGCCTCTTTCATTGTAAAACGATAGGTATATTTTGGTGGGTATGAGTTAAAGAACTTATACAGTTTAACAGACCCAATTTCATCATAAACACGTTCCGGCGTTGCAGATAAACCGATACGGTTTGGAATAGGAGGTAGTTTCTTTAACGGTCCAGACGCGCCTAAATTATGAGCCTCGTCGGCGATGAATGTAAACGTATCTAATCCTTTTACAGACTTAATAAATGATTGGAAATGTTTAAGAATAAAAGTAGCATAAGTAGTTATGACTACGATGTTCTTTTTCTTATCAAATAGGCTTCTTGTCGCATAACGAGCAAGAGTCTCTTTCCAATTCTTATCTGAATGAGTAGAAATTACATTTTGAAAATTGAAATTTCGGGATTCATTCTCCCATTGTAAAGCAAGGGCTTGAGTCGGGACGACAATAATTGCCTTGTAGAATCCATTTTTTTCATAATCTTTTAAGACGCAATTAAGTGCGGTAACTGTTTTGCCAGTACCGGTTGCCATAGCAAATATACCCTGACGATTATTATTTACCCATGCGTTGTAGGCATCAATCTGAGGTTCCCTTTCAGAAGGGAACGGGAAGCGAGGCTCTTGTTCTTTCTGTTCAAGCTTCTCAATAAGTTCAGAAGATAGAGGTTTCCCTTTTATACTCGATTGGTCTAAATCTCTTAAAGAGATGCCTGCTTTTATTAACTCAATAGCCGAAGATGTTTTGAAATCATTTTGAACGTAGGCTTTAACACGATCAATAGGAATATGAATTAAGTGAGGCGTGTCTGTGGTCCAAGACGTATTAAACATACTCTGATATTCCTCGATTCGTTTGGAGTCATTTTGGGATGTGAACACCGTTACAGTCTCGCTATTAATCTCAAATGCAGTTTGAGAAAAATTAGCGGAGCCTATAAACGCAACTTTATTGTTCGCCTTATCAGTGAATATACCGTACTTATCATGAGCTAAACCTCCGTGAGCAGAAAGCGTTGCGATAAATTCTATTCTCTTTACAGAAATAAGATAAGCGAAACACCTAAAGAATAATTCGTCGGCTTTAGAAAATGTAGTTTTCATTTTCTGAATATCCGTAATTATTCTTTCACAGAGCTTATCATAGATGGATTGAGATTGACCTATTAGAATTGCCCTTTTATCATCATCACTAAGTATGTCATTTATGACAACACGCATTTTCCCTCCATTTGCTATAAAAATAGCAAATCCATAGGCCAAAGACCTAATTCCACTTGAAGAAAAGAAGCCCAAGCCCAAATCGAAAGTGGAGCTTTCAATAAGAGCTTCAGTAAAAAATTCTTTAGGCTCAACGTAGCCCGAAGAATAACTATTTAGGAAATTAACGTCTGAGAGCATATTTCAGAAAGGCCAATATTGATTTTGTCAAACAAGAAGTCGAACCCAATTAAGTTAGGATTAATCCTAACTTCTTCAGCAATCATTTCCAAACCATGATCAAGATGCATTTTAAATAATCTTGGAATATCTCGGTTGGTGTCTGGAATATTATAATGTGTGCATAACGCATATAAATAGCATGAATACAAATTCCCAAACAACACATATTTAGAATATTCTTTACCTCCGGAATCTTTGACATCAAGCGGATTCATCTTTACGCCACTATGTAAAGAATATGCTAAGGCAATGCGAGCAATAATATTCTCAGCACCCAAGCCGAACTTACGAGTAAGTTCGGTAATAAGCAACTTATTTGCTGCACTGGATTTAATTTGTGTAAACATGGCTGGAGTCTATTAAAGTGTCGATAAAAACAGTTTCAAAATGAGATGAATTGACATCATTCTCAATCATAAAGCATTCATTTATTAAAGGCTTTATCAAATTTAATTCATCGACCGTTAATTCCTTATATAGTAAGGGAAAAAGAATAACTTGAGATGATATTGAAGGATAGAAATCAGTTATAATTTTCGAGGCATGACTTTTGTCGAACTTTTGCAAAGGGCTGTCAATAAACACTGGGAATTTTATTCCTGACTCCTCGACTAAGGCTTTTAATAAAGAGGATGCATATAACTGTTGCTCGCCCTTAGACAAAGAGTCTTTATTTATCAACGTTCCCTGAGGCGTATATAACTCTATGTCCATATCATCGTTGTTGATGTTAACATTGACTTTGCCAATAAAGTCTCCTTTATGCATAAGGCCATTAAGGATACCCTTAATGCGTCTTTCGAGTGACACCTTTTTTTCTTCCTTTAATAGTTTCAAGAAAAAAGAAAGTTCATCGCATAACGAAGAAGCAAGGGCATCTTTTTTACTATCCAAATCATCTAAGTCAATATTTTTTAGTAATTCAGAAATCTGCTTTTGGATAGTCGCAAAAGATTGCTTCTTCTCTCCGATACGACTATATAAATTGCGCAATTCGTTTTCCTTTGTTATGATTTCTTTCTCAATTTTGTTCTTTTCGGAACGAATGGAAGAAATCAGCGCATCCCTTTCTTTCGAATCAATATTCGAAAGTTTACGGATGGTACGGTCGAGAATTTGCCTATTCTTTTTATAATCATCGGTAAGACGTTCAAATTCTGAACGATACGTTGAGGTGATATAATTGTAAATCGAACAAAATTCTTTGTAATCTGCTTCTGAAGTACCAAGCAAAACCTCGTGACCGAGTGACTCTGACTTATATTTGTCCAATACAGATTGAAGGCCTTCTTGAATATCAACCATAGTAGCATTGTCAATATTAAGGTGGCGAGTCATCAACAATAAATCAGAGGTAAAGTCGGAAAGAAGATTATTTCTTTCTTCCACGCGACTTATTAAAGATGTTGAACGGTGGTCTGCATCAATTTGATGTTTAGTTCGAGCAAAAAGATTTCCCATTAACGCAAGAGGTGCATATTCAAAGAAAGATTTAAGGAGAGTTTTATACTCCTGGTCTTTCTTAGTACAGGTCTCTTGAATCAATTTGAGTTTTGCAATTTCTTCAGTGGTGGTGGAGTTGCCTTCTCTTAATAATTGGAGTTGTAAATCCTCATTAGATATTTTTAAGCGTCTGATGTCGCTATCAATAGACTCAATACTTTCTTGTAAATCAAAAAGTTCTTTATCAATAAAATCACGTTTATTGATTAAAGAATCAATCTTTTGTCTTGTGACGACATCATTAGAGCGCCTTCTGAATCTAACACGAGTGTTATTAAGAGAATTACGTAAGTCTTCGTATTTCCTAACTCCCAAAACTTCATTGTATGCAGAGCTTAAACGCTTTCGATCAGATGAAGAATTTGTTTCTGCAAGTGACACAATCTGCTCGGAGTCGAAGAAGAAGAAACGAGCAATATCTTTGTTGAGAATGAAGTCGTTTATAAAAATTTCTGGGCCTATCTCATTTGTCAATTCGTTGGGCTTACCATCAATAAATATATCCACCCATTCCTTATCTAAAATCACATCATAACTGCGCTTTACAGATAAAGAAGAGCATGGTATTGAGGGTATTACCACTTCAGAGAAATCTATCTCAACATAATATTGACTATAAGATTTGACGTAATCATTTTCCAATGTATAGCCAAATCTCTTGATTTTAGAAATAGTGTCGGTTGAAACATCAGAAAGTAGAGCCCTTTGCGAGTTATTAAGATTGTTTTGTAACAGAGTAGAATAACCACCGTTAGAGATTTCTTTCTTAAGTGATTCTTCTATGTCGGAAGCAAGGCGACCATATAAACACCACAAGAGAGAGTGCAAAAATGTAGTTTTACCAAAACCATTTTCACCAAAGATAAGGAAAACATTGCGTTCAGGTAAGAAACTGAATACAATTTGATTAGTTCCTCTGTAAAGGCGGTAATTATGCAGTTGAATCTTGTTAATTAACATCTTCAGCCTCCTTTATGAAATTTTCAAGACGAGCTTCAATATCAGTTTGAAGTCCATATTTACGCATTAAGAGAACCTTATTCTTCTGCAAAGCAAGAAGTTGATGGATCAGCCGAAAATGCTCATTTGAACAGACTTTTTCTAAGAGAAGTCGTTCATGTAGCCCTATTTGGTCGTTAGGTATATTATAGCCATAAACCTCATTATATATATTGTTAACAGTGGTGTCGAAATTACCATCTCGATACCATAGAATCTGAATAGCGATAAGTTCTTGTGTGGAAATTAAATCTATACTTGCACGAAAATCTTGGGTATCCTTTTGAATTTGTAGCAACTCTTTGAGCAGAGAAATACGATATTCCATAGTATAGTTGCCCATATTATGTCCGGATTCATCAACTGCGAGTTGCCCATTCCTTCGGGTAGAAGAACGAAACTCAGATACATTGCGATTTTCAACGAGTCTATTTCTAAAATCCAATAAAGGCTGCATCCACGCAACACCAGTCTTAATTAAAGATGACATAGATTTGTCCTCTTTTACGACAGTGCAAATCCAGCAACCGAAACGACTTTGACCGCAAGTGCGGTGGCTATCATCAGTCACGACGGTTGGACATTCATAATCATCGGCGGATGCGTCCATGTATATTTTAAATAGGATTTGATTGTCAAATCCCCAGGGAGAAGGTATGGTGTTAATAATCCACCATACTTCTTCAAGCATAAGCTCCTTAATCGGAGCATATGTATAGGTGTTTGGATTTAAAGGATGCTTGGAAAGGCGGTGACCGATAATCTCATGTTTGCTTACGGATTTTGCACGTTGCTGACTTTCTGATCTGCGGGTGCCTATTAAAACTATGGCTTCACCGTCGGCAGCGACTTGATTGGTTATAAAAGTTGAAGTCGGTTTTATTTTCATCTTTTCCGTACAAAAGCGGAAAGAATTGTTTGGCACAGGATAGCCTTTGCCTATAACACAGCACCAAAATGAATCTTCCAACTCTGGAGTAGTCGTATGTACAGAGATGGGTAGTTGTTGCTTTTGGGCTGCTCCACTAATATATTGTAGTACGGTAGTTACATATTCTTCAATAACTGGATTTTCAACTAAGGTGTCATTACATACAACGTAAACTTGACGTTTAAGAGAGATGCCAAGTTCTTTTAAGCGAGAGAGAGCAAGCCAAACTAATGTAAGAAGTACAGTCGAGTCCTTACCTCCACTGAACCCAATAATCCAAGGCCGATTATATCTATCCGGCTCTTGATACTGATCCATCAGTTCTTCAATAATGTTTTCAACTCGTTTATTTTTCACAAGGTATTGAGGATTCGTTTGAGATTAAGCAATGAATATTGACCTTTAGTATTTCTGCAATTTCGCCTAACTGTGTCAAAGACGGTTGCACTTTATTTGAACACCAACGAGAAACAGTATTCTCATTCTTTCCCAATTGAAGAGCAAGCCAGCGTGCGGTTTGTCTTTTCTCAGCCAATACTATTTTTAATCTATTAGTCGTCATATAAGAACGAATATTAAACATTGAAAGAATAAAATTCTACTGCAAAGATAGTAATAATATTGATATAGACCAAATAGTCCTACTCTGTAAAATAAAGAAACGCCCCGGAAAGAGGGTGAGTCTTGTCGGGGCGATGGGCGGGATTATCTCTTAGTAGAGGCGGAGGCAGGTGACGTCGGCTTCTTTGACGAAGTGGGGGTCATCACTCTCGGTCTTGTCGAAAGCGAAGGCGAGGTGCTGGATGCGGTGCTTGGGGCAGAGCTGCATGAGAAAGTTGGTGAACTTTCTCAGCTCGGCGGCGAGCCGTTTTACATCGTTGGTCGAGGTGACTCCACCAAGCAACAGCACGTTGTCGGGGAGATGGGCGGCTCCGTTCGTAGTTGTGAGGATTACGAGCGACACGGCAAAGGTCGTGTCTTCTGAGGTTAGACTGGCACCATTGGTGTAGTCCTTAAAGCGAAGCTTTGCTGTCGGAGTGCCGTAGTTTTTGGCGAGATATTTCTCGATGTCGGCGAAGGCTGCGCTGATGCGAGGGGCACTTACGACCGAAAGGTCGGTGCGCGGCTCAGCGTTGGGAGTCACTGTAGTTACCGGAGTAGCCTTGCGGCCGAAGATGGATTTCACACGGGAGAGGAGTTGGTTGAGGTTGTTGGCTGTTTTGCGGTCTGTCTTGATGGCTTTGCCACCGCGCACCGGGCTATGCCCGACATGCGCTTCAAGCTGACTCGCGAATGCTTCGTATTTCATCGGCTGGAATTTTTGTTGGTGTTTTTGTGAATTGAGTTCGTTGATTTTTTCTTCGAGGCGTTGCTTTTGGTCGAGGGCGCGGGCGGTTTCCTGCACACGGTGGTCAACTATAGTCAACATCATCCATCATCTCGCTGGAGTGGTTTTCAAACGATGACGATGAGAGCCAAATGAGGTACAAAGACGAGGAAAAAATAACTTGAACGACCACAAGCGATTAAAACGCCGACCGACAGACAAAACAAAAGGCACTCATTTTTAGCGCCTTTCTGATATTTGGTGATATATTCTAATCGGTTTTAATACTATACCTATTTGCCGATGCACTATTCTTATATCGTTGATAGCGTGCTACTTGAGTTTTTATAATACAGAGGCATGTTGCATTTCTGATTTTTGAGGATTTGGGGCCTCACGGCTGACTTCATCCTTAGGAAATGACCTCTTTTTCGTACATCTTGCACAAGTGCAAAGTTAATGATTTTTCGTGAGATAAACAGTTAAAATACGGAATTTTAATTTCAAGTAACTGTAAATTTTCAGCTATGCCGTTTTGTACCGCGAATTGAAAATCGCCGAAGACCTATAAAAACAAATCAACTGTGGCAAAAGTAAGCCGGATAGAAGTTGCAAATCGAGTTACTTTTGTGTCGTAAAGTTACTCGAAATTAGATAATTAGCCAAACCGGAACGGTGGATTTTTACATTCCCTCATAAAGAAAGTAAAGGAAATCTCATAATTATTTGGTAATCATAGGATTAAATGTTATATTTGTAATGCCGTTACACAAACATTTTTCCTTTACTTCATGTGCAAATTACTTCATCTCCCGCAGATTACCAAACTTTTCCGACATTGTTTGAACTTGAGCCCGTGGCCGGCAAGAAAGTGACGGTCGATTTCTCTGCACCCGAACTCTCCTCGCTTGGCGGATTGACACTCGTTCGCGAATACGAAAAATCGTCAAGCCGCATCATAGAACGCATCGAATCCTGCATCAAAGACCCCCGCTGGGAACCGATGGTTATACACAGCCAGACGGAAATGCTCCGCCAGAGAATATACCAGATAATGGCCGGCTTCGAAGATGCCGACGATTGCGACAGGCTCTGTGGTGACGGTATCCTGAAGATGTGTGCCGGCAGGTCTGCTTCGGACGAGATTGACCTTGCTTCCCAGCCTACGATGACTCGTCTGGAGAACCGCCTGTCCCGCAAGGAACTGTTCGATATCGGAGAGGCCTTCATCGATGACTTCATCGCCTCGTATGACTCGGAGCCAGAATCCATCATTGTCGATGCCGATGATACGAATGCCGACACATACGGTGCGCAGCAGCTCACGCTGTTCAACGCCTATTACGGGGAATACTGCTATATGCCTCTGTTTCTGTTCGAAGGCCGCAGCGGAAAGCTCATCCTTCCCATCCTCAGGCCGGGCCGGGGAAACAAGGCGATCAACATTGCAGGCCTTCTCAAGAGGCTGATACTCAAGCTCCGCAAAAAGTGGAAACACACTCAGATAATAGTCCGGGGCGACTCCCACTTCTGCTCCCACGACTTCATGGACTGGGCCACAGACCGTCAGGACGGCATCCACTTCATCACCGGACTTGCAGGGAATGTGAAACTCAAAAGGATATCTGCAAACTGGCTTGACACTGCGATTGCCTCCTACGAGGCCACCGGTGAAGAAGTGCGTATATTCCATTCGTTTATGTACAAGGCCGCTTCCTGGAAGCATCAGCAAAGAGTTGTGGTCAAAATCGAGGTGAACAATCTCGGAACAAATGTCAGATATGTCGTGACGGACTTCAAGGGGTAGCGCTCCAGCTTCATATATTCTGATTGCTACTGCGACAGGGGACGCATGGAGCAGATGATATCTGAACTCAAGAACGGCCTCAAGGCCGACAGGATGTCCTGCAACAAGTTTACCGCCAACCAGTTCAGGCTCTATTTGCACTGCGCAGCGTACGTAATCCTGCATTCGTTCCAGGCCGATATGCTTGCAGGAACCGAACTTGAATGTAGCACCATCACCACGATGAGGGAGAAACTGCTCCTGAGCGCGGTGTCCATCGACGAGAAGAAGACCTGCATACGCATTCGCTTCTCACAGAAGGCTCCGATGCACCCCGAAATGGTGTCCGTATTGACCAGACTGCGACATCTGCCACCGTCATAGACAGAGTAATGGTCCAAATATCTGTTGCGTAACCCCGGCAGGGGAAGCACTGCTGCGCTCCGCACTTGAAAAATCGCGCAATCCTGTGCCTTCTGACCATCTTCGAGTGCTGCCTTCAGGCACATCGAACGGATTTTGACGTAAAATCTGTGTGGCTCCGGGAAAATCCGAACTGATCGAACGGTTACTGCGAAGACAAAGCGTGGCGGCTATGAATAATGCAGGCTAAGAGCTTGTTTAAAAACAAATGTGAATGAAAAATGAGCATCAGTCGGATGCTCAGGCATTTATCCTTTGTGGATTGTTTAAATAAATGAACAAACATAAACAAACACAAAGAATTATGTATCTGACCGATTTGACCGATGCTCAGAAGGAGTATATAAAAGGAACAATTCT
>ERZ836877.3348-NODE-3348-length-18366-cov-3.239965_pt1 | contig 18366 bp, 8 predicted proteins | sample MGYA00519469_ERZ836877 | MGnify/ENA primary metagenome ERZ836877 (study PRJEB31850, sample SAMEA3708809) | human gut metagenome | biome: human gut; feature: human-associated habitat; material: faeces | place: China | collected 2014 ... | reverse complement strand
GCAACGCCGAAACCTACAAGGAGTATTGGCAACCCGCCTTGGACAGAGGAGACGAGATTATTCACTTCAGCTTTTCGGGAGACATGTCGACCAGCTGCGCCGCGGCGACGACGGCTGCGGGAGAACTCGACGGAGTTTCCGTGATTGACACCAAAAATCTTTCTACGGGAAGCGGTCTGCTGCTGATGTACGCCTGCGACCTCAGAGAGGCGGGAGAAACAAAGGAGGAAATCGAGAGTTCCCTCCGTTCAGGCAAGCTTTATTATCGACAAACTCAATTATCTTTATAAGGGAGGCCGCTGCTCGGGAGTCGCGCTCTTTGCCGCAACCGCGCTCAACCTGAAGCCCTGCATAAAAGTCAAGGACGGCAAAATGATTGTCGGCAAAAAATACATGGGCAGGCTTAGCGGCGTCTTGGAAAAATACGTAAACGACATTCTCAACGAGTTTGACAATCCCGATTATACGCGCATATTCGTGACGCACACCAAATTCCCTCCCGAGTTGGTGGAGGCGGTGAAAGCCCGTCTCAAACAAACCCCTTTCAAAGAAATCATCGAAACAACCGCAAGCTGCACGATTACCAGCCACTGCGGGCCTAACACGTTGGGTATACTCTACATCAACGACGGCGGCAAGGTAGAATAAACAAGTTTAAAATCCCGCTTTAAAGCGGGATTTTTTTACAGATTGAGATTAACGATATTTTCCGTCATCTTTCCTATTTTTCTGTCAATCAGGTCCAATACTCCGCTTCTTCTGAAACTGAAAATACCCTCCTCCGACACAATTACGTGGTCGGAAAGCCCCATGCCCAGCTGTCTGCAAACGGCAAGCAGGTTTGCCGTGAAACGCGCGTCCTCCGAGCTTGGCTGCGCGCTGCCCGACGGGTGGGAATGGCATACCGCAACGGCTGCGGCGTTGAAGCCGAAAGCGCGCTCGACGATTTCCCTGACCGTAGCCGAAACGAAGGTGGGCGAGTTCTGCGAAATTTTGACCGTGCCGAGCAGTCTGCTTTTGACGTCAAGGCAAAGCACGTGCATTTCTTCGGTAACGGAGCCTTTCAGCAACGCCGACGCAATCTGCGGCAGCCTGTCTACCGTGCACAGCTCGTTGCGTCCTATCCTTTTGCTTCGCTCGTAATACCTGAAAAACTCGCGCCACATACTGAGCGTAATGGCGCTGCTTCTGCCCATGCCCTCCACCTTTTCAAGCTCGGTGTAAGGCGCTTCGAGAACGGCGGCAAAGCTGCCGAAACGGTCAATCAGGCGGTGGGCGAGAGCGTTGGTGTCGCTGTAAGGGAAGGATTTGTACAGCATAACCTCCAATACCTCGTGCGGCTCGAAGTTTTCCATGCCCTCGTTGACGAATCTGTTTCTCAGTCTCGTTTTGTGTCCGATATTGTCGCTTTGGATTTTCATAATAAACCTCTGACAAAATGATAGCATATCGCCGCCTTTTTGTGTATAATAATCGCGTAAGTTTCTTTTTAATCGGAGGTTTCGATGGACAGAAAACAAATATTGGATTCCTTAAAAGCTGAAATGATAGAAACGCTTCAAAAGGTTCTGCGCTTTGAAACGGTCACCACGGACGCGCTGCCGGGTATGCCCTTCGGCAAAAACAACGCGGACTGCCTTGCATATGTTCTGAAAAAAGGCGAGGAAATGGGATTTAAGTCCTACAACTGCGACAACTACGCGGGACATCTCGATTTTGCCGCCGACGACAAAAACGCGGAGGTGTTCGGCGTTTTGGGACATCTCGACGTCGTGCCCGTAACCGAGGGTTGGATTGCCCCTCCCTTCGGCGGCGAAATCATAGACGGCAAAATTTACGGCAGAGGCACCATGGACGACAAGGGTCCCATGATTGCCTGTCTTTACGCCGCAAAAGCGCTCAAAATGAGCGGATTCCGTCCCCGCCGCACGCTGCGTCTGATTTTCGGCTGCGACGAGGAAAACAATATGGCGTGCATAAAATACTACAAAACCAAGGTAAAAATGCCCGACCTCGCCATATCTCCCGACGGCGATTTTCCCGTCATAAACGTGGAAAAGGGAATTTACGCCATGGAGCTTGACGTAGGCAAGGTGTCCGACGCGGTTTTGGACATTTCGGCGGGGAGCCGCACCAACGTCGTGCCCGACCTGTGCACCGCTCTGGTGGACAAAAGCCTTGACTTAAAGCCGCTTGAAAAGTTCAACGTCGAAGTCAAAGAGGCCGACGGCAGAATACAGCTTTTGACGCGCGGCAAATCCACTCACGGCGCCATGCCGCACACCGGTGTAAACGCTACGTGGGAAATGTTCCGCGCTCTGTCCGCCTGTCTGCCCGACGACAAAACTCTTGCGTTTGTCGCGGAAAAAATGTGCCGCGACGTAAACGGAAAAGCGTGGGGCTTCCCGCTCGAGGACGAGGTGAGCGGCAAAATCACCCACAGCATAGGCGTGGTGAGCCTCAAAAACGGCAATCTCAAAATCAAGCTGGACGTAAGGTATCCCGTCACCTACAAAGACTCTTTTGTCGCGGAAGCAATGAAGAAAAACAGCATAGACAGCTTCAAAATAGAAGAGGGACACATCAAGCAGCCTTTGCACGTAGACGCCGACAGTCCCCTCGTCAAAGGTCTGTTGGAGGTTTACAACAAGGAAATGAGCTGCGACGCCAAGCCCATCGCAATCGGCGGCGGCACCTATTCGAGAATGCTGCCCATGTGCGTTGCTTTCGGTCCGTCTTTCCCCGGCGACACGCAGGTGATTCACGAAATAAACGAATACGTGTCCATAGACAGGCTTATGCAAATGGCTCATATCTATCTCGAAGCCTTCGCAAAAATGTGCGGCTGAAAAATCAAAACAAACAAAGGGAGCGTTTTCCGCTCCCTTTTCTTAATTTTCAACGAAATTTTAAATCTTTACGTGCTTACCCTTTTTTGCAAGCAGCCAATTCATAAGAGTCATGAGCGCCAGCCAGACAACGCCTATTGCCAGCGCAAGCGGCACAGAGGTTCCCGAGCCAAGCACGGCCTCCATTGCAAATCCGAAAGCAAGACTGAGAACGTAAGTCAAAAAACAGCTGCCGCCCCACCAGGTGAACAGAGCGAATTTGCATTTGAAGCCGTCAAGCAGTCCCAGCGCGCCCCAAAGCAAACCGCCTATTCCCGCGCAGAACACGCAATAAACGGGAGTGCAGCCGCGCTTTGACGCGATAAAGCCCAGAAAAGTGATTAAAACTACGGAAACGAGCACGAAGCCCGCCGACAGCAGCCAGAACAAAAGCGTTTGTCCGTCCTCCTTTATGTCGCGGAAAACGCTGCCCAGCAGCAAAATTCCCGCCCAGCCGATGCCGCCGACTATGCCGCCTTCCAAAACCCATTCGCTTATCCCGAAGCCGTTGTGCTGATAGACCACGGTAAGCGCCGCGTAAGCCGCCGCAACTACGGCAAGTCTGCCCCATTTGCCCGTTTTGACAAAGGGAAGCGCCAAAAGTCCCGCAAGTCCTATGTTTTGAAGAGTGTCCCAGGCAAAGCCGTATTTAGACGTTTCGTACAGAATTTGCGTGCCGAAGGCCTGTCCGATTTTCTCGCCCAGCCCGCACAGCGCGAAAAACAGCGCCGCCAAGCCCAAAGCCGCCGCGATATATCTGAACACCGCGCCGCACACCTCGCCGAAACGACGGTTTTTGACAAACTGACTTACAAAAAGAACCAAAAGCGCGGCAATGAGCACAAAGGAAGCCACGCCGAAAAATTTGTCGGCAAACTGCATTTCGTTCCACTTTCCGCCGAACATATCGGGCAGGCAGGACACGCCGTCGACAACCGCGCCGAAGCCCGTCAACGCGGCGAACCGCACTCCGAGCTGAAAGCAGGCGCGCGTTGCGCCGTACATTTGTTCCCTGCGCTTGAAGCTCGAACAGAAGGTAAGACCGATGACGAAAATAAACAACGGCGCGAACACGTCCGCAAACGCTATACCGCTGTAACCGCCGTTGACAAAGTGCGCGTTGCCCGCTACAACCTGCCAGCCGGACGCACCGTGCCCGTACAGTCCCGCGATTGCCTTGAACGTGTCGCCGAACATGGAAAGCAGCACGGAACCCACCATAATGAAAATGCAAATTCCCCTCATTCGGTCGATTGACAAAACGCGGCTGTCCGCGCCTGTCGGAGAATCGGCGTTTTTCTCCGCCGACAAGACGTTTTCGTAAACCTCGCTGTTTTGTATTCCGTCGTTTTTCATATCCTTTAATTTATCTCTCCTTAAAAAAATTTTATACCGACTGCGCCTTTTACGAGCAAAATCAGATTTTGTTTACCCCCGTTTTTTTCGCCGCAAGAGCGACTGCCTCCGCCACTGCGGGAGCCACCCTTTTGTCGAGCGCGTCGGGCAGGATATATTCCTCCGACAAGCCGTCCGCGGCAAGTCCGGCTATGGCGTGCGCCGCAGCCACCTTCATTTCCTCGTTTATTTCGCGCGCCCTGACGGCAAGCGCTCCCTTGAACACGCCGGGAAAAGCCAGCACATTGTTGATTTGATTGGGAAAATCGCTTCTTCCCGTGCCTACGACGCGCGCGCCCGCGGCTTTTGCCGCGTCGGGCATAATTTCGGGCACGGGGTTTGCCATTGCCATAACAATCGCGTCGTCCTTCATTGAGCGGACCATATCCTGCGAAAGAATATTCGGCGCGGAAACCCCGACAAAAATGTCGGCGCCTTTAACCGCGTCGGCAAGCGTTCCTTTGCGGTTTTCTCTGTTTGTAAGACGCGCTATTTCGCCGAAGCGAACGTCCCCGCCGTGCTGCTCCCTGTTGATTATGCCTGCTTTGTCGCACATAATTACGTCGCCCGCGCCCGCCGAAAGCATAAGTTTGGCGATAGCCGTGCCCGCGGCTCCCGCGCCGCACACCGCGATACGGCAATCGGAAAGACTTTTGTCCACGACCTTAAGCGCGTTGAGGCAGGCGGCAAGCACCACTATGGCGGTGCCGTGCTGGTCGTCGTGAAAAACGGGTATATCGAGTTTTTCTTTCAGCTTTTTTTCTATTTCAAAGCAGCGCGGCGCGGAAATATCCTCCAAATTTATTCCGCCGAAGCTGCCCGCAAAAAGCGAAACGGCGGAAACTATCTCGTCGACGTCCTTGCTCGACACGCACAGAGGAATCGCGTCCACTCCTCCGAACTCCTTGAACAGCACGCATTTGCCCTCCATGACGGGCATACCCGCGAGCGCTCCGATATCGCCAAGCCCGAGCACCGCGCTTCCGTCCGTGACCACAGCCACGGTGTTGAAGCGGCGCGTCAAGGCAAAGGACTTTTCGGGCTCGTCCCTGATTTCCAGACACGCCTGCGCCACTCCCGGCGTATAGGCAAGCGACAAATCCGTTCTCGTTGCAAGCGGCACTCTCGAAACCATTTCTATTTTGCCCCGCCACAACTCGTGCATTTTAAGAGACTCTTTCATGTAATCCATTTTTCGTTTTCCTTTTAAGGCTTAAAACGCGGTTCGGACTTGCGCCGCGCTTTTGCCGTTTTATATTATACAACCGCTTTAATCCGAGGTCAAGCGCGGAAACGCTTTCTTCGCGCAAGCTAAAACGTGTCAAACCTTGACTTTTGGGCAATCATGTATTATTATAAAGTTTATGGACAATATAAGCGTAGAAAAAAAATGGAACAAAATCTGGCAGGAGTCCGGATTGTACAAATTCGACAAAAACGACACCGCGCGCAAGCATTACGTGCTGGAAATGTTTTCTTATCCGAGCGGCGCAAAGCTCCATGTAGGGCATTGGTACAATTACGCATTGAGCGACAGCTACGCGCGCTTCAAAAAAATGCAGGGCTTCAACGTATTCGAGCCTATGGGCTTCGACAGCTTCGGACTGCCCGCCGAAAACTATGCGATAAAGACGGGTATACACCCTCAGGATTCCACGCTTAAAAATATAGAAATCATGGAAGAACAGCTCAAAAACATGGGAGCAATGTTCGATTGGGACGCGGAAGTCAAGACCTGTATGCCCGACTATTACAAATGGACGCAGTGGATGTTTTTGAAGCTGTACGAAAAGGGGCTTGCTTACAGAAAGGAAGCGCCGGTAAACTGGTGCCCCTCCTGCAATACGGTGCTTGCAAACGAACAGGTTTCAGACGGCGAATGCGAGCGTTGCCACAGCACGGTGGTGAAAAAAAACCTTACTCAGTGGTTTTTCAAAATTACCGACTACGCGCAGGAGTTGCTGGACGGTCTTAACGCGCTGGACTGGCCGGAAAAGACCAAGCTGATGCAAAAAAACTGGATAGGCAGGTCGGAGGGCGGCGAAATAGAATTTGTCGTAGACAATGCCGACAGGGACGCTTTCCGCGTGTTTACGACGCGCGCCGACACGCTTTTCGGCGTGACATACGTCGTTCTCGCGCCCGAGCATCCGCTTGTCGACAAGATTACCGCGCCCGACCGCAGGCAAGCCGTCGAGGAATACCGTCTTGAAACATCCAAGGTCAACGAAATAGAGCGACTTTCCACCGCAAAAGAAAAAACGGGCGTTTTCACGGGGGCTTACGCCTTCAACCCGATAAACGGCGACAGAGTGCCGATACTTATCGGCGACTACGTGCTCTACTCCTACGGCACGGGCTGCGTTATGGGAGTGCCCGCCCACGACGAAAGGGATTTCGTGTTCGCCCAAAAGCACGGCTTGCCGATTAAACGCGTCGTTTGCGGCGCGGAGGGAAAGGACGAGCTGCCCTTCACCGAATACGGAGTCATGACAAACAGCGGCGAATTCGACGGCATGACAAGCGAGGAGGGACGCCGCGCGGTTGTGGAAAAGCTGGCGCGTAAAAACAAGGGCGAACTGAAAGTGAATTACCGTCTGCGCGATTGGCTTGTTTCGCGTCAGAGATATTGGGGCGCGCCCATACCCGTAGTTTACTGCGAAAAATGCGGTACGGTGCCCGTACCGGAAAAGGAGCTGCCCGTGCTGTTGCCCTACGACGTGGATTTTCGTCCCGACGGCGAAAGTCCTCTCAAAAAGCACAAGGGCTTTATGAATACGACCTGCCCCCGCTGCGGCGGCAAAGCCGTGCGCGAAGCGGACACGCTGGACACCTTTGTGTGCAGCAGCTGGTATTTTTTGAGATACGCGGACAGCAAAAACGACAAAGCGCCCTTCGACAAGGAGACGGTAAACAAAATTTTACCCGTAGACAAATATATCGGCGGCGCGGAGCACGCCTGCATGCACCTGTTGTACGCGAGGTTTTTCACCAAAGCGCTTAGGGATATGGGCTACCTCAATTTTGACGAACCGTTTTTGTCTCTCGTGCATCAGGGCACCATACTCGGTCCCGACGGAACCAAAATGAGCAAGTCCAAGGACAACGTAATCAGTCCCGACGATTGGGTAAACCTTTACGGCAGCGACGCGCTGCGCGTTTATCTCGGCTTCGGCTTCAATTACGTCGAGGGCGGTCCCTGGAACGACGACGGCATAAAGGGCATAGTAAAATGGCTTGAAAGGGTGGAGCGCGTCGTACTCAACGCCTGCAAAAACCGCGACGCGGGCGGAAGCGGAAGCGGCAGCGACGACGGCGAGCTTCTCTACGTCCTAAACTCCACAATCAAGGCAGTAACCGACGACTACGACAAATTTTCCTTCAACACGGCGGTAGCAAGGATGATGGAGCTTGTAAACGCCATGAACCGCCTTTCCGACAAGGGCGGCGCGAGCGGCACGGTTATGGCGGACTGCGCCAACGCGCTTGTCAGACTGCTTGCCCCTCTCGCCCCGCACATAGCCGAAGAATTGTGGGAAAACATCGGAGAAAAATTCAGCGTTTTCAACGCGCCCTTCCCCGTGTGCGACCAAAGCAAGCTCCAAAAACAGAGCGTTGAGCTGGCAGTTCAGATAAACAGCAAAATCAGAGGCAAAATAAACGTAAGCGCCGACGCGGACAAAGCGGAAATAGAAGCTGCGGCTTTGAACAATCCCGAAATTGCCGCGCTTCTTGACGGCAAAAGCGTCAAAAAGGTAATAATCGTACCCAACAGGCTTGTCAATCTGATAGTTTAAACGATTTAAACTGCCGCAGGCAGCATAAAATAAAATTAACATACGGAGGTTTCTCAAATGAAAAAAGCATTGCAAAAAATCGCCACCGTAGCATTGGTCATCGTCGGCTTTCTCGTCACGCTTTTCCTGCTGTTGGTGACGCTCGGTGCGTTTGACTTCGCCGCCTACATAGACGGCAACCGCGTAGTGCACAGTTTGGTTATCGTGCTTGCAATCATCTACACCGTGCTCGGCGTTTATCTTGTAATAGAAATTTTTGCGGGCGACTCGGGACTTTCCACAATGGTGCTTTATTCCGACAACATGAACGCCGTTTCCACCACCTCCCGCGTGGTGAGGCGGCTTGTAAGAAAGGCGGCAAAGTCTTTGGACGTGGTAAGAGTCAAAAAGCTGATAATCACTCAGGACGACAAGCCCGGCTTCAAGCTTGGAGTTCAGATAAAAATCAGCGGGCAAGAGGTAAGCTCGACAACGGAAAAGCTGCGTTATCTCATAGCCACCGCCTGCAAGGACGTCTTGGGAGTCACGTTCAACTCCATACACATCAAGGTAATAAAACTCGAAAACTCCTACAAGCCCGACGTAGAGGGCGCGGAGAAATTCGCAAAGGCCGAGGAGCAGAAGGAAATGTGCAAGGAAGCCTGCGAGCTTGTAAGCCCTCCTCCGACGGAGGAAGCCGCAGACTTATTACAGGCGTCCGAAACGCTTGAAAACGCCGCAGTCACCGCATTTGAAAACGACGACGCCGAGCAGACGGAAGAAAGGGAGCAATCCCAAGCCGAGTCGGCAACGGAAGAAACGGACGAATCGGAAACGGAGGAGACGGCAGACTGACCGCCCGACACTAAAAACAGACAAAAATCCGACGCGGCGCGCGTCGGATTTTTTAAAACAAATTTCAGTACAAAACAAAACAGACCTGCCGACTCATCGGCAGGTCTGTTTTCGTTGCTCGCCCGAAAACTCTCGGGCAATAAAAGGAGTAGTATTATTGCGCTTTTTGCACCGTGTACCACACAACGCCGTTTTCGATTTCCTGCTCTGCTATCTCGTATCCCTCGGGGACGGTTGCCAATTCTCCCGTGTTTGTGGTTCCCGGCTTGTAGCCCTTGAAGGTACCGCCGCACACCACATAACCGCCTTTGAAGCCGTCCTGCACGTTGAGCACAAAATATGTGCCGTTGTAAGCCGCCTCCGTCTCGAACACGCCGCCGTTGATTGTAACCGTGCTTTCATTCGACGAAGTGCTGTATATCAGGATTACCGAATTGCCGTTTCCCGCCGAGTCCGCCGACGTGTAGAACGTGCCGCCGTTGATAATCAGATTTGCTTCGCGTCCTACTCTGACCGCGTAGTTATTGTCCTTGGAGGACAGATTTGTTCCGCCTGTCGTGTCGGTGTTTTCCACTCTGCCCGACTTGTCTTCGCTGCTGTCGTTGATTATCAGAGTGGCGTTTGCCACATACAGCGTGCTGCAATTTTTTCTTTTGACTCCCTCTCCGTAATGCAACGAAAGAGTAAAGCCGTTTAGGTCAAGCATCAGGTCAACGCCGTTGATATACAGTTCTTCTTTCAAATCCACATCGGCAGTCAGTCTGACAACCGAGAAGCCTTGCGCAGCCGCTATCGCTCCTCTCAAAGCCTCCTCGCTGCCCGCTTCATACACTTTGCCCACCGTGTACTCCGCGAGCGAGTCGTCCGTAGCCTCCTTGCTCACAAACGCTTCGTAGCCCTTCGCCACAAAGCTGCCGCCGAGCGCGTCGTCGCCGTCCGCGGGGTTTTGTCCGACAAAGGTTCCGCCAAAGACTTTGAACTCTCCCTTTGCTCCCGTCGTCTGCTGCACGTTGAGCACGAAATATTTGCCTTTATATGCTTTTTCGCTTGCAAACCTGCCGCCGTATATGTATACGACGGAATCCGTGCTGATTGCCACCGTGGAGTTGCCTTCGCCTTGCGGGTCGCCTCCGACGTTGTAATTGCCGCCGTAAATTTCTACCTTGGCTCCGTCCTGAACGCGCAGCGCCTGATTGTTTCCTCCGCTGCCGCCGTAAATGCCGCCCGTCTGTTCCTTTGACGAGTCAATCAGAGTGACTTTCGCATCGGAGCCGCTGACAACAACGGCGTAACCCGTGCCGACGTTTGAAACGGTAAAGCCGTTGAAGTCTACGGTGACCGTGCCGGAAACGACAAGTCCCGTCGCGGCGTTACCCGCCTCGCCTACCTCGACGTCTTTAAGCAGAACAACCGTTTTGCCGTTTGCTTCGGCGTATTTGACGGCGTTTTCAAAGGTATCGAACCATGCGTTTGAAACGCGCGCCTCGTATGCGCCGTAAACGGCAGTTTCGTCCGCCGCCTCGCCGTCAACCGTGACAGACGCGCCTTCCGCCGTTGTGAAAACGAAATAGAATCCATTTTCTTCGGCGTCGGTTGAGGACGGCTTGCCGTTGTAGAACTTGCAGCCCGACACAACAACCGTGCCCGTCGTCTTGTCGGACGCGTTGTTGCCCGCCACGGCAAAGGCAAAGCCTTCGGTGCAGCTTCCGTTGCCGTTGATTTGCGACTTTTGCTCCGCCGCAGTGCTTATCAGCGTGCAGCCCGTGATTGTTGCGTCGGTGTGCTTTACTTCAATCGCGGTCGTGCCTGTCACCGTGCTGTCTGTGATTGTCAGCTTTTGTCTGTTTCCGGTGTTTACCGAATTGGAAACGTATATACCGACGTCCTTAGAGACGATTGTCGAATTGTTGATTGTGATTTCCGCAGGGGAGGTGCTGCCGTTCATGTAAACCGCACTGTAAACGCCCTCGATATGGCATTCGTCAAGGGTAAGGTAAATCTTGCCGCCCGCCGAAACGGCGCTCATGAACAGAGGAGAGTCCTCACTCTTTACGGTTACCTTGCTCATGGCAAGGCTGCCCGTGCCGTGCACTCTTATGCCCCAATAAACCGAGCCGCCCGCTTCGTCGTTCACCATGTTGACCGTTCCGTTTTTGAGGACGAGCTTGCCCGCGCTCACGGAAATCGCTTCTCCGTTCTGCGGATTGTCTCCCGTGCCGCTGCCCGTATACAAAAGCGTTTTTCCGTTGAGGTCAACCGTGACGGTTTTGCTTTCGTCGTCAAGCGTAATGAAATACTCCGCGCCCGAAGCCGACAAATCCTTGACGACGACGACCGTTTCGTCGTCCTCGGCGGCGTCCACCGCCTGTTGCAGCGTCATGTAGTAACGCTTGCTTTGGTCGTCCTCGATTGTCGCCTCCGCGCTGTCGACAACAGTTTCTCCGTCATAAACAGCGCTCTTGCCCAAGGTGATTGAAATCCTTTCAAGCTCCTCTTTGCCGTTGTTTTGCAAATTTGCCTGATAGAAAGCTTTAATTCCCTGCAACGTGCCGCCGTTGATTTCCACGCTCAAATCAAGTATGGTTGTGTGCTGCACTGCCGCGACCGCCGCGCCCAGCGTGGTCGCGCCGTTGCCGTTGGGGTTAGACTCGAACGGGTCGCCGTTGCCTATCATTGTGCCGCCGTTGACAACCAGCTTGCCCGCGCGCATTTCGATTGCCGTTGCGCCTTCAATTTCACCGCCGTTGACGGTCATCTCGCCGTACTGCGGATGATATATCGCCGTGAGCTCTCCGCTGATTTTGCCGCCGTTGATTGTTATGGAAGTGCCGTGACTATTTCCGTTGCCCTGTATAGCAGCATAATTGCATTTTGAAGTGATGTCCGCTTTCGTCACAAGAACCGCATTCAAAACGTTGTTGTCCGTTTTGCTTTGAGGTACAAGGAAAACAGGCGCATATGTGTGGGAAATCACCGCAAGCCCGCTTCCGAGTTTAAGCGTCGCGACTTTGTCCTGAGACAAAGGCTCTATTCTAAAAGCGAATCCCTGACTCGTCGCATTGACGTCAATAAGACCGTTTTCCACCGTCAGGCTTCCCTCGTTAAGCCAGAAAACCTTTTGTGCGGAGCTGTAAATGCTATGACCGTTCATGTCAAGCGTCACAACCGCGTCGCGCTCCAAAGTCAGACTCATCTCCGACCTTGCTTCCTCGGTTCCGAAATCGGCGCCGAGTATGATTGTCAGGTTGGTCAGAGCCTCGTTGGCAAACAACGCCTTGAGCTGCTCCGCCTCGGTAACATTTCCGTAAACCCACTCGCCGTTGCCCTCGATGCTTGTTTGCTCGGCAAGCTCGCCGTAAACCTCGACTCTGCCGTTGTTTACGATTTTGCCTTCCACTACCGCGCCTTTTACCACCAAAGTCGCGCCGGCTTCAATCACAAGCGTATTGCCGTCGTTGAGCCAGAACGCTACGTCGCTTTCGACGGTCAGCGTAGCCCCCGCTTTAATCGTAAGCGTGCCTTGGTTTTTGACGTAAAAATCTTGGTCTACAATCGCCGTCAGGTCGCTTTCGACAGAGTAATTCTCGGTCGTGCTGTTTATGTCGTACCATCTTTCGTCCTGCACTGCATAGGTGCCCTCCAACGGCTCGCCGAAGTCCACCGTCAAAGTATCTATGCCGTCTCTGAGGACGAAAGGAGTTTCAAAGCTCTCGTCGATTTCCCAATTAGAAATACTGAACTCGTTGGCTTTGTCTTGGGGGTCGGCTTCCGTTTGCGCGAAATACGTATTGTACAAACTTACCAAAGCCATACCCATGAGATTTCTCTCGGTTATGTTACTGCTTTCGATATAACCTCCGCTGACGGAGATTTTGTTGCCGTACGAGCGGACGACAATACCGCCCTGCCACGCGCCGGTTTTGCCATCCTCGACGGTTGTCAGCATTGTGCAGTCGGAAAAAGTCAATTCCGCTCCGTTGTAATCCTGCTGCACAACGACAATGCCGTATCCCTCGTCGGAAATGGACCTGCCCACAAGCTCGGCGTCCTGCGCGTTCACAACCGCACCCTTGTTGCTCTTGATTCGGTCGACCGTCCAGCCGTTGGCGGTGAACATAATCGCCGCCCAGCCCTGAACCGTGCCGCCGTTGACAGACAGCTCTACGCCGCTTGCGCCGACAGTCACGCCGTAATAACGGGCTACGATTTCACTGCTGTTTATGACAACCGATGCGTTGTCGGCAGCAATCGAAACGCCTCTCTTGACGTTCGATATGCCTGTGTTGTCCAACGTGAGCTTTGCGCCTGTCGCGGCGGAATCAAAGTAAATTCCGTTGTAATCGATTTTGCCTGCAAGAGCAATGTTTTTGAACGAAACCTCTATGTTTGCGCCTTTTATCGTAACAAAATGCGCGTCCGCATTTACCGTGAGGGTTACGTCCGCCGCCGTGCCGACAACGGAAACGGAGCTTGTGATTTCAAAGGGAGCGACTTCAAACGACGCGCCGATTCTCCACTCGTCGCCGTCCTTTTGCTCTGCGACGGCTTGACCGAATTGCTCCGCGGTAGCAATCGTCTTTGCCTTTGCAATCTCCGCCATTTTCGCCTGCGCCGCGCTTACCTTGCCCTCGATTTGCGAGACGTCGGTCACGGTTGCAAGCTTGGTTTCAAGCGCGTCCAGAATGTCAAGGATTGCCTGCCAGTTTGCCGCGGAATAATCTTCCTCCGCATAATCCGCAAGACAGTTTTCCACTATGTTGACTACCGCGCTGTCGACAAAATCGAACCAGGCGATTTTGCCGTACTGCGAGTCTATACCGAGTGTGACGCTTTGCGTCGTCGTATTCCAGAGATAAATCGAGAAATACGTTCCGTCCTCGATTGCGCTCACAAACGTGCCGCCCGTCACAACGGCATTGAAGTCGTTGTTGCCGTCGCCCGTAGGTCTGCTTGTCGTATTGTCGTTGACGTACATTTCCACGTTGAACAGCACCACGCTGCCGTCGTATACCGCAACGCCGCCGGGCTTTTTGGTAAGCGCTTTAAACTCTGTCGCAGTGGACTCCAACGTGCCGCCGGAAATTTCGATTTCGCCCATGCGCGCGTCGATTGCCGCAAGTCCCTTGATGTGTCCGCCGGACACGGTCAGGCTGCCCTGACTCGGCATATAAATCGCAACGTCCTCCGTGCTCGTCGCGGAACCGCTCTTGACGGTAATATCTGCCGCGGGAGCAAGGTTGTTGCCCGAAATTGCAAACCAGGTGGCGGTGATTTCGCCGCCGTCCAAGGTAAACGCACTGTTGTAATAAACCACAACACCGTAGGTGTCGGACTTGATTTTGCCTGCGTGTACGGTCGCGGAGCTGCCGTTTCTCAGGTTGATGCCGAACACGGAGTCGTCCTCTGTCACGTACTGACCTTTGGCTATGATTTCGCCGCCCCACATTTCTACTTCCGCATTGTCGGCGTAAACGGCGTAACCCACATTGCTTGCGCCGTTGCTCCAATAAGCGGAGTTGTCAACCTCGATTGTGCCGCCGTTTATTTCTACAACGGCTTTGTCGGCGTCAGAGCCAATGGCTATTATGCCGGCGTAGTCGGACTTGATTTTGCCCGATTTGGCTGCGCTGCCGTCGCAAAGAGTGAAGCTCGCGCCTCCGTTGACCTTGACCACTGCGTGGGTTCTGTCCTCAAGGACAAGACCGAAACCGTTGAGGTCGAGCGTCAGGTCGTAATTTACCTCTATGTATGCGCCGGAAATATTTGCCGTGAGGATAATCTTAGAATATTGCGCCTCGACAGCCGCTTTCAGCGAATCGGCGTCGTTGACCTCCGTTACGTCTGCTTTGACGTTGTCGAGCGCGGTTTTCGCGTTTGCAAGCGCAGTCGCAACGTCCGCAACGGACTGAGCAGCGCTTATTGCCGAAACTCCGCTGTCGTAAGCCGTCTGCAACGCTTGAAGCGACGTTTCGTAATAATAAGCCTTGTTGAACGCGTCGAAATACTCTTTAAGCTCGTCTTTCGCAGCGCTCTTTGCGGCTTCCAACTCCTCCGCGTCCGTTTTCACGGCTGCCATAGCGGCTATTGCCGCTTGCTTGGCGGTATCCACCGCGCTTGTAGTCTTGCTCGCGTCGATAGCCGTCAAGCCGTCGTTGTAAGCCTGTTCCAAAACGCTCCAATTGATTGTGTAGTCGCTCTGAGAATATTTGGCTTTTTCCGTTCCAAGCTCGGACTTGGCGGCTGTTTTGGCTTCGGCAAGCAGAGTTGCGTCGTTTTTGACCGCTGCCATTGCCGTGACAGCCTCCTCTTTGGCGGCTTGCGCAAGCTCTATTGTCGCCGCGTTTTCTATTGCCGTCAAACCGCTGTTGTAAGCGCTTTCGAGCTGACTCCAATTGGCGGTGTAATCCGTCTTCTTGTATTTCTTGTACTCCGTTTCAAGCTCGGACTTGGCAGTCGCTTTGGCTTCGGCAAGCAGGGTTGCGTTGTTTTTGACCGCTGCCATTGCGGCTATTGCCGCCTCGCCCGCTTCTGCGGCGACGTCGGTCTTGGCCGCTGCTTCGATTGCGGCAAGTCCGTCGTCTTTGACTTTGACAAGAGCGCTCCAATTGTCAACGGTGTAATCCTGCTCGTTGTATGCGGCAAACGCCTCGTTGACAGCCTGTTTGGCGGCTGCTTTTGCGTCCGCAAGGATTTGAGCGTTGGTCTTGATTGCCGCCATTTCGGCAACTGCCGTTTCAAGCGCGGTTTCTACCGCGTCGACTGTCCTTGCGCCGCCGATTGCGCTCAACCCCGCGTTGTATTTTTCTGTGAGCAACTCGTAATTCGCATTGGTATAATCCGTAGCCTTGTACTTTGCATACTCACTGTTCAATTGGTCGGTTGCCGCGGTTTTGGCTTCGGCAAGCAAAGTCGCGTCGTTTTTGACCGCAGCCATCGCATCCGTCGCCTTTTGCAAAGCGGAGTTCACCGCCTCGATTGCAACGGCGGCATTGATTTCGGTTTTGCCGTCGTTGTAAGCCTTTTCAAGAACGCTCCAATTGGTTGCGTAGTCGGCCTGAGAATATTCGGCTTTTGCCGCATCCAGCGCTGCCAACGCGGCTGTTTTTGCTTCGGCAAGCAGAGTTGCGTTGTTTTTGACCGCCGCCATAGCGTCAAGAGCTTTCTGCTTTGCAGCGTTTACGGCGGAAACGCTCGTCGCAGCATCAACTTCATTAAGCCCCTTGTTGTAGGCGATTGTCAACTCCGTCCAATTTGCGGAGGCGTAGTCGTCCTCGTCGTAAGCCTCGAAAGCCGTCTCGATTGCAGCTTTTGCTTCCGCTTTTGCCTGCGTCAAAGCCTCGACGTCCTTGGGCACGCATGCAGCCATAGCGTCAAGAGCCGTCTGTTTTGCAGTGTTGACGGCGGAAACATCCGTCGCAGCCTCGATTGCCGCAAGACCGTTGTCGTAAGCCGCTTTGAGCGTTGCCCACGTTTGGGCGTCATAATCGGTCTCTGTGTATCCTTCAAATGCCGTTTTGAGCGCTTCAGTCGCGGCGGTCTTGGCTTCCGCAAGCTCGCGCGCCGTCGCTTCGGCTATTGTCTCCACAGCCGCCATGGCGTCGAGAGCCGTGTTCTTGGCGGACTGAATTGCAGCTTCCGTCAAGGCGGAGTCGATAGCCGCAAGACCGTCGTCCTTTGCCTTGGTCAGCTTAGCCCAATTGTCGGAGGTGTAATCGTCCTGCGAATATGTAGCAAAGCTGTCGTTCAAAGCCTTCTTTGCCGCGGTTTTCAAAGCAGCGTTTACGTTTTCTTCTTCGAGCGTGCCGTTGTTGACAATCTCGTCCGCAACGACGGCGCCGGTAACCGTACCGTTGTTTTCAAGCTTTTCGGCTACGACGTCGCCCGCCTGCGCGGACTCCGCTACGACAACCTGCGCGCCCGCCGCGTCAATCTTTTTGACCGTGCCGTCGGTAACGGTTATTTTGGTTTCCGCCTGAGACTCCAATGCGGTTACGTTCACCTCGGAGTTTTTGGAGGAAATTTCCACTTCGCCGCCCACCGCAACGTCGGAATGGGCTTCGACGCGCATAGCGCCCTGCGAAAGGTTTTCCACCGCCGCGCCGACAGCCTGCTCGGGTACGAGCACGGTTGCCGCCGAGCTTTCCGACAAATTGCTTATTTCAAACCTGCCGCCTTTGAGGGTGAGCATAATGTCCGCTTCGGCGCCGCCGATTTTGAATACGCCCTTGAACACAAAGCTGCTTGCGGAGGTAACTACCGTCATCGCGTCCGCGCTTGCGGCGGCGGATGCGGGCAGCTCGATGTTTGCGTTCCACTCCACGTGGCCTTGGGGCATATTTATATCTATTTTCTGCGCCTTGACCGTTTCGCGGCGGGCAAGAATCAGCGCCGTCGTGCCTACGACAAGCGTGCCGCTGCCGTCGGCGGACAGCGTCCCCTTGACCTCCAGCCCGAAGCCGTTGAGGTCTATTTTGTTGGGCGCGGCAACCTTTAAATCGCCGTTTACAACCACGTCGTCCATAAGGACTATCGTTTTTTCCTGACTTGTACCGGCAGCTTTGAGCAGCTCTTTTTCGCTGCGCACCGTTATAACGTCCTTGCCGCACGCGGTCAGCGAAACGGACAGCACGACGCCTACAACGGCTATGAGCAATGCCAAAACTATACCGATTGTCATCAGCCTTTTGCTTTTCATGTTTCTCGTTCTCCTTTTTTCTTATTTTTGATTCAAGGTTTCGCCCTCAAACAATTTTCTTTGTCTTTCCTCTTTGCGGCGCTGTCTTTCGAGCTTTTGTTCCAACTTGTCTCGACGCGCCTCAAAGCCTTCGTCCTTTTTGTCCGCTATGTTTCGGGAAATGGCAAGCTCGCACAGGCGCACCGCCTCCTGATAATTCTTTTCGCCCGCTTCTATTATTATCAGTCTTTTCAACGCGGGCACCTTGCAGTCCCTGACGTCGATTTTGTCAAAATTCAAAGACACGTCCTTTTTGCAAAGAGCCTTGCACTTGGCGAGATTTTCTTCGTCCGCCTTGCGATAAAAATACAGCACGTTAATCAGCTTGTTGTTCAGTTTTGTTCTCACGCGGTCGTCCCTGACCGTGCCCGCGTATCTGTCGTAAAGCTTTTCAAACGCGTCGGCGCTCAAAAGCTTTTTGTATTTGGCGTAGGAAACAAAAAAGTCTTTGAGAAAATCCTTTTCCTTTTCGTACAGCCCGAGCGGGTATTTCACCTTGGTTTTGAAGGACTCGGAGCCGTTGACTATGTAATACTCGAACGCGCGCGCGTCCTCCTCCGACAGCTCGGCGAGTATTTTTTTCGCAAACTCGGGCAGCAGGGGAACTTCGCGCGTCTCCTCCTCTTTCACCGCCGCAACCGTCGCGGCTACGGCAGCCCTGCTTTCGCAAACGGCGTCGACTTCTTCCGCAACGGCTTCCGCCGACGGGGAAACAGTC
>ERZ836877.3336-NODE-3336-length-18408-cov-3.736828_pt1 | contig 18408 bp, 15 predicted proteins | sample MGYA00519469_ERZ836877 | MGnify/ENA primary metagenome ERZ836877 (study PRJEB31850, sample SAMEA3708809) | human gut metagenome | biome: human gut; feature: human-associated habitat; material: faeces | place: China | collected 2014 ... | reverse complement strand
CAATGCGGCGACATTCGTCTCGACATGAGCATCGAATACCGCGCCAAGCTCTTCTGGGTCTTCGAGGGCGCGCTCTTTATCGACGCCGGTAACATCTGGACGATAAAGAACTATGAAAACCAGCCTGACGGCATGTTTAAGTTCAATAAATTCTACAAACAGATAGCCCTGGCATACGGCGCGGGCATACGCATGGACTTCACCTACTTCCTGCTGCGCTTCGACCTCGGTCTGAAAGCCTACAACCCGGCGATAAACCAGGAGCGCTGGCCGCTGCTGCATCCGCGCTGGGGTCGCGACGCCAACTTCCACTTCTCGGTAGGCTATCCGTTCTGACAATCACTATATCGTATTATGAAATCGCTTGTATTATTTGATCTTGACGGCACGCTGCTCAACACCATCGATGATCTCGGTGCCGCGACGAACCACGCGCTCAAATCACTGGGCTATCCCGAACATGCCATTCTGTCGTACCGCATGATGGTGGGTAACGGCATAACGAAACTCATCGAACGCGCGCTGCCCGATTACGCCAAGGACGAGGCGACGGTCACGAAAGCCCGCGCGGCTTTCGTCGAATACTATAATGACCACTGCACCGACGCGACGAAGCCCTATCCCGGCATCGAGGACCTGCTCTTCGAACTGACACAGCGCGGCGTCAGCCTCGGCGTGACATCAAACAAATATCAGCAGGCCGTGACCCGCATCATCGGCCATTATTTCCCGGATATACCTTTCAAGGCTGTCCTGGGCAATATCGAGGGCATGCCGTCGAAGCCCGACCCGTCGATAGTGTTCGCGGCGCTGACAGAGTGTCCGACGCCCAAGGAGGCGACACTGTATGTCGGTGATTCGGGTGTTGATATGGAGACGGCGCGCCGTGCCTGCATCGAGTCGGTCGGCGTCACTTGGGGCTTCCGCCCGGCCAAAGAGCTGAAGGCGGCCTATGCCGACCATATCGTCTCAGACCCCGCGGCGATACTCGATATCGTCTGCGGGTGAGGCGCAATCTATGGGAAATAAGAACAAAAGAGCATAAGGTCAGAAGTCCCTATGCCGTCAGGACGGCAACTCAACATTATACTACATCAACCTCCAAATAGCTGACATCCAAGCGTATAGAAAGCTGTAGTATGATAGAACAGAAGATTTTTTAGGCATGAAATCGTTTGCAAGATTTCGATAAGACCACGACATCGCTTCTCCGTAGCTTTGTCTCTTGTCTTTGACCTTATCCTCAGGCTTGGTCGCATCTCCGACGCTCCCGCGCCTGAGGTTATGCCACAACCTCGTCGCTCCGCGACTAAGAAGCCGGGGCGAGGTAAGATGTCTGACGAGTCGGACGGGAAAGGCAAGTCGGACGGGTCGGACCAAAGAAAACGATAACCAAAAACAGCGGGAGCCGTATGACTCCCGCTGTTTTTTGCTGTTTGATGTCCAATGCTGTGCGTTATTTCACGACGACTTTTTCGACTTTGGTGCCCTGGCGGCGGATGTAGATGCCGGGGGCGAGTGAGTCGCCTGAGATTCTGACACCATTGAGGTTGTAGTATTCGACAGGTTTGTCGCTGTCGTCGCCGGCAGTGATGTCTCCGATGCCGCCGTTGCCGTTGACTGTCACGGCTATGGTTGCTGTGTGGCCGCCGACGTTGACGGTGAGGGCATGGTAGCCCGAGCCTGTTGCGGTGAATGTCTTGCCGTCGCCAGAGATTGTGCCGAGGGCCGAGGGGCATGAGAGGGTGTAGTCTTTGACGTCGGTGTCGATGAGGACGCCATACTGATTGTATGCGTAGATTGTCGGCGTATACTGTTTGAGGGCGTCGATGGTGAGGTTGCGGTCGGCGAAGGCTACGGCAGCGATGTTGTCATCGTCGGGAGCGGTCGATACGGCCCACACGCCGTTGACGACGGCGCGTTCGGTGCCGTCGGTGGGACAGTTGCGGATGCCGAGAGGCGTGGTATACAGCTCAGACGAGCCGCCTCCGTCGAAGTTCATGGCGTCGGTGCAGCCTACGTGCGAGATGATGTCGGCGAGAAGCCATCCGGTGCAGCCTACAGACTGCGAGCGGCGTCCGTCGACGACGAGGAGTGTCACTTTCGTGGCGTCGGCGTTGAGACCGATGGCCGTACGGGGTTCGTTGTTCTTGAGGTGTCCAAGGGCTTCGCCGGCGGCGAGATTGTCGATGTCGGCTTTCTGGATGACTCCGTCCTTGAGCAGGCGGGGACGGCCGCAGGCCATCTGGGCGATGCCGTTGCCGTCGAACTGTGATGTCGTCGTTATGGTGACGATGTCGCCGGCGACGAGTTTCTCGAAGTAGCGGCGGTCCTGTCGGCCGAGCACGGCCGAGAGCATGAAGCCGCCTTCGGGAACGGTGATGTTCTCGCTTGTGGCGGGGGTGACGACGCGGCATCTGACTGTGCCGTTATAAGAGAGGGAGCCTTCGACGGGAACGACGGCGATGTCGTTGGTGCCGTCGGCGTTTACGCCGGCTTTGTCGGGATTGCGTTCGGTGAAGACGATGAAGGAGCTGCCCTGAGGCGCGCTGTTGACACCGCCGAGTTCAAAGGTGCGCTCGCCGAGCGAGGCATCGGCCGGCGAAAAGGTCACATTGCCGGTGAGAACGAAGTTGCCGAAATGGGGTTTCTTGTCGTTATCCATATACCAGTTGACGACGAAATTGACGGGACGGCCGTAGAAAATCTCGTTGTCGACGACAACAGGGCCTTCGGAGAGGCCCGAGTTCCAGTTGAAGAAGTCGGCGTTTATGCCGGCGAAATATCGCGCTCCCTCGCGTGAGTTGCGCTCAGTCATTGACGAGAGTTTCTCGAGGGCAGAGCCGCCGACGCGGTTGTTGCCTTTGAGAACGCGGATGTCGGCATGTTCGTCGGTGAGGTCAGTCGTGGTATAGTAGACCATGAGGTTTGATGAGCCGGTGAGCTGAAGGGTCGTCTGAGTCGTGCCGGGGCCGATTTTGGCGTGGTAGACAGTGTCGACACTGTAGGCGTTGCCCTGAAGGGTCCATTGCTCTGTGGCCGCGGCGCTGACAGCCGTGGCTGCGGCGATGGCGAAGATTAAAATAGTTTTTTTCATTAGATATTGCCGGTTATGAGTGTTTGTTATGATTGACTTATTGCGGTAATTGTGTATATCGGTTTATCTTTGCAAAGATAGACAGTTTATGCCAATCTTGCAAATCGCGATAGTTAAAGACTTTAAACGGCTGAAAGGGGTTTGTAGACGACGGTGACCGACGGGGTGCGGTTGAAGATGGTGCCGGCGGTTTCGGCGATGTCGGCGAGGGTCGTGGCGCGCTGCCGTGTAACTGTGTCGTTGATGTCTTCGCCGTGCATGGCTGCCATGGCGAGTGAGGCTGCTTTTGTCTGATAGCCCATGTTGGAGAAGTTGAAGAGCGACTCGAAGCGGTTGAATGTCTTCTCGAGCTCGGCGGGGGCGACGTCGCCGGGGACAGCGAGCCGCCGGGCGCGGTCGAGCATAAGGTCGCGGGCCCGGACGACGGCGCTGTCGCTGTTGTCGGTGAGACGGGCGTTGAGCATGAGGAATCCTTCGTGACGACTGCCTGAAATCGAGGCGTCGACCTCGCTGAAGAGTCCGTCGCCGCCGATGATCAGGTCGCGGTAGAGACGCGAGGAACGTCCGGCCGAGAGGATGTCTGTTATAGTGTCGGCGGCGAAGTAAGGCCGTGAGCCGTAGGCCGCCATGGGGAAAGCAATGACGACGGCTGTGGCCGGGACGGCGCCGGTGACGGCCTCGGTGACGTCGGCGCGCGGAAAACCGGGGTCTGGCAGCCGGCGCGGGGCGATGCCGCGGCGCGGTATGTCGCCGAACCATTTCTCGGCGAGGGCGAAGACGCGGTCGTGGTCAACGTTGCCCGAGACGGCGAGAACGGCGTTGTCGGGGCCGTAGTGGCTGAAAAACCAGCGCCGGGCGTCGTCGCGTGTGATGCGGGCTATATGAGCCGGCTCGAGTCCTATGACGGGCCAGCTGTAGGGATGGGCGCTGTCGTAGAGCAGACGGCGCAGATGGTGGCCGAGATCGCCGTAGGGTCGGTTGAGACACTGCTGCTTGAATTCTTCGGTGACGACGCGGCGCTGGACGTCGAGGACTTCCTCGCTCAGCGTCGGCGACAGCATGCGGTCGCTCTCGAGCCAGAAGGCTGTCTCGATGTTGACAGCGGGAAGGACTTCATAGAAGTTGGTGTAGTCGTTGCTCGTCCAGGCGTTGTCAGACCCTCCGGCGGCTTCAATGGCGGCGCTGTAGTCGGCGACGTTGGCCGAGCCGCCGAACATGACGTGCTCAAACAAATGCGCGACACCGGTCAGGTCGCGTGTTTCATCGCGTGAACCGGTGTCGTAGAGCACGTTGACGGCAGCCATTGCCGTGTTTGGGTCGCGGTTTGAGATGATTTTGAGCCCGTTGTCGAGCGTCAGTGTCTCAAAGCTGATCATCAGCCGACGATTTCCATTTTTATGATTTTGACGTCTTCGTTGGGACGGTCGCTGCGGTCGGTCTGCACTTTTTCGATTTTGTCGACAGTGTCCATGCCGTCGATGACTTCGCCGAAAACGGTGTAGGCGTTGTCGAGGTGGGGAGTGCCGCCGACGGTCTTGTAGGCCTGTTTCATCTCGGGGGTGACGAGCTCGGTCGAGTCGCTGAAGTTGGCTTCAGTCTCGGCGATGAGCTTCTCCTGAAGTTTGTTGAGGCCTTCGCGGTCGTTGTTCTGACGCAGACGTGCTATCTCGTCCTGGTTTTTCATGACCAGGTTGTTGAAATAGTTCTGCATGGCTGTGTTGCGGGCATAGTTCTCGAGCTGTGCCATCTCGGCGTCGGTTACTTTCTTGCCTGTGACGATATAGAACTGCGAGCCTGAAGATTCTTTCATCGGATTGACCTGGTCGCCCTGACGCGCTGCGGCGAGAGCGCCGCGTTTGTGGAAGTGGCGCGGATAGACGATTTCAGCCGGGATGGTGTAGCCGGGGCCTCCGGCGCCGAGCTGCTGTCCGGGTTTGGCGGTCTTCGAATCGGGGTCGCCGGCCTGTACCATGAATTCGTTTATGACTCGGTGGAAAAGGGTGCCGTTATAGTATCCTTCCTTGACGAGTTTGACGAAGTTGTCGCGGTGAAGCGGGGTGTCGCCGTATAGAAGTACGGTGAAATTGCCGAGAGTCGTCTCGACTTTGACTTTGACGCTTGAAGAGTCGGTCTGTTGCATGTCGGTTGTCTGTTGGTTTTTGATTGAGTCTGAGCCGTCGGCGTTTTTTTCGTTGCTGCCGTTGGCCGAGCCGCACGAAGCGAACATCATGATTAATGCCGCGAAGGCAAGAATTTTTTTAGTCATTATAATAATTGTCTGTTTTAGTGTCAGATGACAGAGGTGGGATGGAGACGCTTGTAGATGCGTCTGAAGTTGTTGTCGGCAGCACAGAGCCCGTCGGCGTGTTCGGCATAGTCTTCGCCGTAGATGGCGGTCATGAGTCCGAGCAGGTAGCGGTGTTCGCGGTCTTTGTCAATCGTCAGGGCGACGAGACGTCTGACGGCGTCGTCAAACCGCTGGCTGTCGATGATGTTCAGATATTTGGCGGCGCTGGCGCAGAACTGACCGTCGCGATCGATGTCGGCGAGGTTGTCGACGATGGCATTGACGTCGTCGGCTTCGACGGTGTCGATATGGTTTGCGAGGTATTCGTAGTTGAGCAGGCCGTCGGAGTCCTGCTTCAGGTGTTTGAGGTCGTTTTCGTTCATTATTAGCTTTGTTTTGCTGTAAGTGACTTAACAGGCAGCAAATTTAAGAAAAAAAGTTCAATAATGTTGAAGGGATGGGAGAAATTAGTCCCACTCACCGCCGAGCTAAAGCCCGCGGCTCATGCAGAGGCTAACGCGGCAGGCGGATACATGTATGGTATCAAACTGCAAAGGCGCGGCCGGAATCGGTCGCGCCTTTGTTATCGGATTGGGACGGACGTGTCTGACACCGCGCCTGCGCGGTTATCAGAGTCCTTTGCCGTGGCAGTTTTTGTATTTTTTGCCTGAACCGCAGGGACAGGGGTCGTTGCGTCCGATTCTCGGCGCGGCTTTGACCGGCATCACGGGCTGACGTTCGCCCTGACGGGCAGAAGCGGCCTCACGCTGGGCGTTTTCGCCGGGAAGAGCCTCACGCGAAGTGCTATAATTGTTCTGCTTATACTGATTAGGCATATCAGGCGCGGCTTCCTTGACGTCGGGACGGCGCTCGGGCTGCTGACCCTGTTCGTCGGGAGCCTGCTGACGCACGGGAATCTGTGCGCGCATCAGGGCCGAGAGTGCCTTGACGTTAAGCTGGTTGAGCATATTCTCGAAGAGGTGGAACGACTCGACTTTGTAGATAACCAGCGGGTCTTTCTGCTCGTAAGATGCGTTCTGGACAGACTGGCGCAGCTGATCGAGCTCACGGAGGTGCTCCTTCCAGAGTTCGTCGATGGTGACAAGGAGAAGGCCTTTCTGCCACTCCTTGATAATAGACTTGCACTGAGTGTCGTATGCCTCCTGAAGGTCGACGCGTAGGTTGAAGACGCGTTTGCCGTCGGTGATGGGCACGATAATCTTGCCGCGGTAGTCAGAGTTCTCGATGAGGTTGGCGATGACGGGCATGGCAACCTCGCAGATGCGCTGGTTCTTGCGTTCGAGAGCCTCGACGGCAGCCGCACGCACTTTCTCGAACTTATCCTCTTTGTCGAGACTGCGGAACTCTTCTTCGCTCAGCGGATTCTCGATCGAGAGCACCTTGAAGAGCTCGAGAGTGAGATCGGCGTAGTCTGTCGGCTGTTCATAGACGTTGATGAGGTTTTCGACGGTGTCATAGAGCATGTTGGCGATATCGATGCCGATGCGCTCGCCGATGAGGGCGTGGTGGCGCCGGTTGTAGATATACGAGCGCTGTTTGTTCATGACGTCGTCATACTCGAGCAGGCGTTTGCGGATGCCGAAGTTATTCTCCTCGACTCGTTTCTGTGCTTTCTCGATAGCGTTCGACACCATCTTGTGCTCGATGGGCTCGCCTTCTTTGAGGCCGAGACGGTCAAGCCATTTCATGACGCTGTCGGTGGCGAAGAGTCTCATCAGCTGGTCTTCGAACGAGACGAAGAAAATCGACGAACCCGGATCGCCCTGACGTCCCGAACGTCCGCGGAGCTGACGGTCGACACGGCGCGACTCGTGGCGCTCTGTGCCGATGATGGCGAGACCGCCGGCCTCCTTGACCTCGGGGGTCAGCTTGATGTCGGTACCACGGCCCGCCATGTTGGTGGCGATGGTGACGACGCCTTTCTGACCGGCCTGGGCGACGACCTGAGCCTCTTTCTGATGAAGCTTGGCATTGAGTACCTGGGCGTCGATCTTGCGCATGTCGAGCATGCGTTTGAGCAACTCTGAAATTTCGACCGAAGTCGTACCGACGAGGACAGGACGGCCGGCGTCGCGCAGACGCACGATTTCGTCGATGACGGCAGCATATTTCTCTTTCTTGGTCTTGTAGACACGGTCGTTCATGTCTATGCGCGCCACGGGCTTGTTGGTCGGGATGGTGACGACGTCGAGTTTATAGATGTCCCAGAACTCACCCGCCTCGGTCTCGGCCGTACCGGTCATACCGGCGAGCTTGTGATACATGCGGAAGTAGTTCTGAAGGGTGATCGTGGCGAATGTCTGGGTGGCAGCCTCGACCTTGACGCCCTCCTTGGCCTCGATCGCCTGATGGAGTCCGTCACTGTAACGACGGCCTTCCATGATACGGCCGGTCTGCTCGTCGACAATCTTAATCTTGTTGTCGTCGATGACATACTCGACGTCTTTCTCAAAGAGCGTATAGGCTTTGAGCAGCTGAGTGACAGTGTGGACTCGCTCGGCCTTGATGGCATAGTTCTGCATGAGCTCGTCTTTACGGATCTGGCGCTCATTGGGGTCAGGCAGATGCTCGAGCTCGGAAAGCTGCGAGGCGATGTCGGGAAGGACGAAGAACTCGGGGTCGGCTGTCTTGCCGGTGAGTTCGTCGATGCCCTTGTCGGTCAGCTCGACGCTGCGGTTCTTCTCGTCGATGACGAAATAGAGGGGGTCGGTCACGATGGGCATCTCGCGGGCATTGTCCTGAAGATAGTGGGCCTCGGTCTCGAGAAGGATGTTCTTCATGCCCTCCTGGCTGAGGAACTTGATGAGCGCACCGTTTTTGGGGAGGCCCTTATAGGCACGGAAGAGCAGCAGGGCGCCCTCTTTTTTGACTTCCTTGTCGTCAGAGGCGAGTTTAGTCTTGGCCTCGGTGAGAATCTGAGTCACGAGACGGCGCTGTGCCTCGACGACCTTCTGGACGTTCTGCTTGTATTCGTTGAAGTACTGGTCGTCGCCCTTCGGCACGGGACCAGAGATGATGAGAGGCGTACGGGCGTCGTCGATGAGCACCGAGTCGACCTCGTCGACGATGGCGTAGTAGTGTTTGCGCTGCACCATGTCCTGAGGAGACATCGCCATGTTGTCGCGGAGGTAGTCGAAACCAAACTCGTTGTTTGTGCCGAAGGTGATGTCGCAGTCGTAGGCGGCGCGACGCTCGGGGGTGTTTGGCTCGTGTTTGTCGATACAGTCGACTGTAGAGCCGTGGAACATATAGAGCGGGCCCATCCACTCTGAGTCACGTTTCGACAGGTAATCGTTGACGGTGACGACGTGGACGCCGCGCTTCGAGAGCGAACGCAGGAAGACGGGGAGTGTGGCGACAAGAGTCTTGCCCTCGCCTGTGGCCATCTCGGCGATTTTGCCCTGATGGAGCACGACGCCGCCGATGAGCTGGACGTCGTAGTGGACCATGTCCCAGGTTATTTCGTTGCCGCCGGCCATCCAGTGGTTTTTCCAGAGAGCCTTGTCGCCCTCGATGCTGACGAAGTCGCGGCCCTGGCCTGCGAGCTCGCGGTCGAGGTCGGTGGCGGTGACCTCGACAATCTCGTTATGGGCGAAACGGGCAGCGGTTTCGCGGAGGGTGGCGAAGACCACGGGCAGATGCTCGTTGAGCTTGTCTTCTATGATGTCAAGAATATTTTTCTCATGTTTGTCGATTTTGTCCCAGACGGGCTGGCGCTCGTCGTAGGGAAGCGACTCGACCGAAGCCTTGAGGGTCTCGATCTGCTTATGGTCTTCGGCAGTGGCGGCGGCGATGTCGGCGCGGACGGCGTCGATGCGGCCGCGGAGCTCGTCGTTGCTCAAAGCCTCCATTTCGGGGCCCAATGCCTTGATTTTATTAACAATAGGCTGAATAGATTTCAAATCGCGCTGCGATTTGTTACCAAAAACTTTGGTTAATAGCTGTATGAATGACATATATTGTTGGTGTTGTTATTTACGATATTATCGGCCGCAAGGCATGCAGCCGGATGCAAAGTTATAAAAAATAAGCTGTTTAACGCGCTGTCGCGCCCAAATTTATCACTACTGCATGCCGCCAGACTATCAGTCGAGCGGGAGGGCGGGCAAAGAAGCACCGTTGGGCGAGCGTATGCGCAACAGTCTCGCGACTGTCGGGGCGATTACGCGGGCGTCGACCGGAGTGTCGATGACACGGGCCGGGACGTTAGGAGCAAGGATGAACACCGGGCCGGTAGTAGCTGTGACGCGGTTGACCTGACCGGTGTGCCGGTCGGGTCCGACGGTGGCATAATCATCGACAAGTTCCCAGCCGGGAAGGATGTTGATGAACAGGTCACCGGCGATGGCGACGTCGGTGTTGCGGCGGATGGCGTCGTTGCGGTCCCCGAGGCGCCCGATGATGACATCGTCGATGGTATAGACACCTTCGACACCCGTCATACGGGCAAGGAAACCGGCGGCATCGGTGCGGACGGTTCTGGCGTCGAGCGAACGCTCCTTGATGAGTTTGTTATTGAGATAGAACTGGTTGTTATGGAAAGCCGAGACCCATTCGCCGGTGCCGTAGACGGCCATGAGATACATGTTGAGCAGCGAACCGGCCTTGCGGGTCGAGAACTCGCCGGTCGGTATGCGCCACCGGGGATCGTCGCGTTTGGCGCGCGGCGCCGGAGGTGTCGCGGCGAGATAGACGACCGAGTTACCCACTCCGACATTGCGGTCTATGGCGGCGAACAGCTGTTCGAGATTGCGGTCGAGCTTGATATAGGCGTCCATCATCTCGAAGCGGTTATCGGGATTCTTCGAGTAGTCGAACGATGTCAGCGTGTAAGCGACATTCAGCACATCGACGCCGTCGTGAGTGCCGAGTTTCATGCCGCCGATAAAGTCAGAGGCGAGCGATGTCACCTCGCGGTTGACAAGCGGCGAGTCTTTGAACATCGCATAGCGGTTGTCTTTGCCGCGGGGGAATACATATCTGAAGGGATAATGGGTCAGATGGTCGGGCAGATTGGGATATGCCTCGGCCTTGGCCGACGGCACCCAGCTCATTGTGTCGAGACGCGACGACAAGGGCATCAGACGGTTGGCGGTAGCCACTCCGGCGGGAAGCTCGGTATAATATGTCGACGAGGCCCATGCGCCGGTATTGTCGTTTATCCATACGCCGCCGTTGCCTGCATGGCCGGCCATGAGTATGGCGACACGGGCGTCGGGAGCGATGCTGTAGGCCTGGGTGACGCCTCCGCCGGCGATACGGGCCTCGTCAGAGACGGTCGAGACGCGTAGAGCCGCGGGAGAGTATGTCTCGGTCGTGAAATTGCCCATCACCTGAGGGTCGTCGAGCACTTCGACAATCTTCATCTTCGACGGGTCATAATAGGCCGAGGCGGGAATGCCGCTGACGACCGGCGACGCGCCTGTCATGACAACAGCCGTCGCGGCTACGTTGTCAAGGTTGGTGCCGTAGTCGGCGTCGGATATGACGACCCCGTCACGCAGCAGGCGGTTGAAGCCGCCCGAGCCGAAACTCTCGCGCAACAGGTCGAGATAGTCGCGTTCGAGACCTTCGACCATGATGCCGACAAGCAGACGCGGCTGCGGCGAGGGTGTACCCGCGGGCAGCGTCATCGACACCATCGATGCCAGCAGCACCAGCATCAGGCGCGGCCTGATATGTCTGTCAACGATTGACTTCACCTGCAAAGAGTCGTCTGTTCTTTAAATTTATATAAATATAGCTTGCCGACCGCATCATATCGCACAGCAACAGAGGCACAAAGGCTACGTTGCCCGACTGTGGCAGCCAGGGCCACGCGGCGGCAAGAAAAATTAACACAACAAAGTTAACAATTTGATATGACAAAATGATTGCCTTGGCCTTTTTTAACCAAATAAATATTGCCGGAATGAGGCAGAAGGGATTGAGCCAAACGAGCAGATAGTTGGGCGAGGTGGCCTCGTGGACCGATATAAAGACCAGAAATGCAATCAGGCAGCCGGTGAGGCCAAAGGCACCGAAAAGCAGGCTGTCGAACCAACGGCTCACACGCCGGCGGTGCACATCTCTGACTGTCAGCACAAGAGTTATAGCAAGCAGCAGCGTAAAGACTGCCGTCGGTGTCAGAAACCACGGTGTCGGCCCTTCAACGGCGGCGTCGGGAGCGACGTCATTGACAATCACGGCAGGGCCTGTCATGGGACGGCCTCCGGCAGTAGCCGAGGCAAGGAGGCTGTCGAGTGTCGCCGGAGCGAAAGTGGCCTCGCGGAGCGTTATGGGATAGTCGATGCCGCTGCCGAGCGCGAGATCGATGCCGAACTGATACCACGGATAATTAGTGTGATAGCGACGCATGACCTCGCGGAATGTCGTCATGCCGGCAGAAGGCACGCCATCGAGCACTATGCTGTCGCCGAGAGCACGCTCGACGATGGCGAGAGGCCGCGTGGCGCAGTTGTCTTTGACATAATTATAGCGGTAGACAGCGTTCTCGGGGCGCAGATTCTCGTCGACAAGCGCGAGAAAACGCGCTGTCTGCACCGAATCGAGCGCTACCGGATGCGCGACGATGCGGCGTCCCTGTCTTATGTAGGCGTCGGCGAAAGGGCGCCAGGGATAGGCCACGACGCGGTAGTCAGTCTCGCCCTTGACAAAGCGGTAGATGAAATTGGGGCTGTTGAAATCATACGTGCCGTAGCTCACAGCGACGTCATAGGCGGGCGATTTGACGCGCAGAGCCGTGTGACCCTCGAGCTCGTAGACGTCAGGCCCGGGATAAAAATTGACGATGCTGACCTCGACGTCGTCGGCCGCGAAAGCCGCGAGCGAGGCCGTCAGCGCCAGCGCCGCGAACGACAATATGCGTTTAAAAATCGTCATTGGCGGTCAGAGACTTGTTGAGTGATTCGAGCATCGAGGCGTTGAGACTGTCAAGGCCTTCCCTGACGTCATGAAGGACTTTCCAGTTATGTTCGGCGGTCTTCCACTCGTCAGAGACCTTGCCTTTCTCGCGGTCACGGTCACTGCGGTATTTGGGGGTGCCGTCGAGATACTCGACATAGGCGTTGAGAATATTGTCATAGGTCTCGTCGACGGGCCAGTCGAGGCTTCCGCCGTAGAAGCGCTGCGCCAGACCGGTGATGAGATTGATGTCGGCCGAGTTGAGGGGCATGTACTCGTCGAAGCCGGCAGGACGGACGATGCGGAACGAAATTTTCGGGGCGAGACAGCGCACACGGTATCTGCCCTCGCGCACATCAATCTGATATGTCGCCGAAACGACAGGGTCGATAAATTCAGAAGCGGCCTTGACCGGACACGCCCACTTGACTATCATCGTGCCGCGGCCGGCATCTTCCATGTCGATGACGTCAGAGCGGTCGAATGTCAGCGATACCCAGCGGCGCAGGTTGTGCCACATGTCGTCTTTTGACAGCGGGCTCTCGCGGACGGTCTCGACAACCTTGTCGCTCTGAGCCGAGGCAGCGAACGGCAGCCCGGCAAGGACGGCGACCATGAATAAAATGAGTCTCGTTTTCATCTTATATCGATAAACTTATGGGTTTGCAATGATAGACGCCAGCGCGGATGCGACAGGATATATTCGACCGTCTCCCTGATATTGAGTCCCGAACAGGGCTGGAGGAAAAGCCGCGGCGCGGGCAGCAGCGAGGCAATCGTCTCGACGTCCTGTCCCTGATAGACCACTTTCAGTTCGTCGATGCGGCCTATCCCCCACGGAGCTTCCTTCGGCGAGCATGTCACCCAGTCAACATCCGGCGGCAGGGGAAGGCTGCCGTTGGTCTCGACCTGAATGAAAAATTTCTCAGCTTTGAGAGCCCTGACAAGCTCGCTGTCGAGCTGCAGAGCGGGCTCGCCGCCGGTGACGACAAGATGGCGCGGACAATAACGCGCAACTTCGGCGACAATCTCTTCGGCCGTCATCTCACGACCGTCGAAATGGTCGGTGTCACAGAACTCACAGCGGCGGTTGCAGCCGCTGAAGCGGAGGAACACGGCGGCCGTGCCGGTGAACCACCCCTCGCCCTGCAGCGAGCAGAATATTTCGTTTACTTTATAGGTCTTTTTCATAACTTGCCGTATTTCCTTCACTTTCCTGAACATCGACACGATAGCAGTTGTCGACATTGTCGCATATCCAGCGGGCGATATTCTCGGCCGTGGGATTGAAGCCGACGACGTCGTTGAGGCATTTGTGGTCGAGACGGTCGCTGACAAGACGCTTGATGTCAGTGAAGTCGGTCACCATGCCGTTGGCATTTAGTTCGGCTGCACGGCAGTGGACGGTTATAATCCAGTTATGGCCGTGGAGCGACGAGCATTTGCTCTCGTAGTCGAGCGAGAGGCGGTGAGCCGCCGATATTTCGAGTCGTTTGCTGACGTAATACATAGTTTACTGTTTTTTTTCTAATTCTTCAGGATAATTGACAACGGGAATGCCGTTCTTGGCCGCGAGGTCAAGCAGATAGGCAAGCGCGGCCTCGCGTGTGTCCTCTATCTCGCAGTCTTTGATGGCCTGTTTGAGGTTAGAGGCGAAGAAGCCTACAGTCGGTGACTGCGGCAGCCCGAAAATCTTCATGATCTCGACGCCGTCGACGGGATTGCGGCGGGCGCGCTCGGCGTCTTTGGCCGAAATGTCGCGGAATTTCTCGTCGACAATGTCGAAGTTGTCGAGAAAACGCTGTTTCTTCTCCTCGTTCTTGCTGGTTATGTCGGCGCGTGCGAGTATCATGAGGTCAGCGAGGTCGTCCTCGGCATAGTTCATCAGACGGCGGACAGCGCTGTCGGTCACCTCTTCTTCGGCGAGGGCAATCGGCCTCATGTGGAGGTCGACGAGTTTGCGCACATAACGCATCTCGGCGCCGAGCGGCAGTTTCAGACGGGCGAATATGCCCGGAATCATCTTGGCTCCCACTATGTTGTGGCTGTGGAATGTCCAGCCGAGATTTTTGTCATAGCGTTTGGTGACGGGCTTGGCGATGTCATGCAGGAGTGCGGCCCAGCGCAGCCATTCGTTGTCAGAGGCCGCAGCGACGCCGTCGAGCACCTGCAGGGTGTGATAGAAGTTGTCCTTGTGACCGCGGCCGTTGACGACCTCGACACAGCGCAGGGCCGCCAGTTCGGGAAGTATCAGCTTGAGCAATCCGCTTTTATAGAGCAAATCCCACCCTATCGACGGCCTGGGCGAACGCATTATCTTCGAGAGCTCGTCCTTGATGCGCTCGGCGGTGATGATTTCTATGCGCGAGGCGTTGCGGCAGATGGCATCGAAGGTCTCGGGCCAGATGTCAAACTGCAGCTGTGTTGCGAATCTGATGGCGCGCAGCATGCGCAGTGGATCGTCGCTGAAAGTTATATCGGGGTCGAGAGGGGTGCGGATGATGCGCCTCTCGAGGTCGCCGAGGCCGTCAAACATATCGACAAGCTCGCCGAATGTGTCGCCGTTGACAGATATCGCCATGGCGTTGATGGTGAAATCACGGCGCGAGATGTCGTCTTCGAGAGTGCCGTTCTCGACGACGGGGTTGCGCGAGTTGCGGTTATACGACTCGCGGCGGGCACCGACAAATTCGAGTTCGACGCCGTGGCGGCAGATACGGGCGGTGCCATAATTGCGGAAAACGGCTACCTTGGTGTTGGAGCCGAGTCGAGAGGCCACAGCCTGAGCAAGCTCGATGCCGGGACCGACACATACAAAATCGATGTCTTTCGACGGACGCTCAATCAGAAGGTCGCGCACATAGCCGCCGACGACATAGCACCGGCGGCCGAGGTCGTCGGCCACATCGCCGACAGTTTTGAATATCTTGTTTTTTAAATGATTTTTAAGGTTTGTCATCAGCAGCAGAAATCTGTCAGTCAAAATAAATAATTTCTTCGGGGGCGTCGGTGAGCCGTTCCATCGGCCCCGAATCGGTGACACGGTAAGTGTTCTCTATGCCGACGGCGCCGACGCCCGGAATGACAAATTTAGGTTCGAGGGCTATGACATTGCCGGCCGCGAGAATGTCACGCGAGCGCGGAGCGATGACGGGCAGCTCGTTGATTTCGATGCCGACACCGTGGCCCACAAAGCCGGCATGCTGGCGGTGGCCCATGAAAAACTCGGCCATGCCGGCCTCTGTCGCCATTTCGAGCGCTCTTTCATACAAAGCCCTGGCCTCGACGCCGGGGCGCCCCATGCGAGCAAGCTCGGCGCAGATGTCAATCGAGAGCCGATGGGCGCGGGCTGCGCGTTCGGGCAGGGGTTCGACGGCGTAGCAACGCGTCATGTCTGTCATATAGCCTGTGAAATTGCCGTTTACATCAACCATGACGCTGAGACCGGGCTTGATGATTGTTCCGTCGGCGCCGACAGGCAGCGACGGATCCATGCCTGCGCCACCCATGGCGAAATCGTAGGGCGACGGATTGTCGGCGTTCTCACCGACGAGCACATTGCCCATAAACAGCTCCATATCATTGCCGGCGACGCGGAACTGACCCAGACAGCCTTCGAGACGGGCCGTGCGCTCGATCTCGACCTGAAGCTCGATGTCGCGCATACCCTCTTTATAGAGATGCGGGATGCGTTCATAAAGATGGCGGTGTTTTACGCCCGAGAATCTGATTTTTGCTATCTCCTCGTCTGTTTTGACGGCGCGTGCCGCACACATCACTGGAGTAGCGTCGGCAAATTCGACACCGGAAAATATCTTCATCAGTCTTGTGACCGCGTTATAACTCAATGCACCCATCTCGAGGCCCAGGCGGCGCGGAGGACGTATGGCAGACTCGCCCTCGAACATGCGCGTCATCTCTTCGGGCTTGCGTATCATCACGATGCGCCTGTCGACGAGATGACATGGCCGTTTGACGGCATAATAAGGCTCGTCGCTGTCGGTCGAGATATATACATAGCCCGAGAAGACACGGCCGGTCAGATAATACACGTCGGCGTTGTCGCTGACAAGGAGGCCGTCGACACCGTTTTCACGCATCATGGCTCTCACCTTGTCGCAACGCAATTTCTGCTCACTGTCATTCAAAAGACAAAGTTTATCTTTATCAACACTCACCATTTTTCACTAATTCTATCAGATTGCTGAATTCTTTTATGATATAATCGGGGTCGCTGACATGACCGAAGCCATACGCGGCCCAGGCTATCGGTACGCCTGCCCTGTGAGAGGCGTCTGCATCGCCCTGGGTGTCTCCCACATAAAGCGGAGACGCGAGGCCGTAGCGGCTGACGAGCGTCGCGATGTTGACGTCTTTGCCGACATGTGTCTGACCGTAGGTCAGCGAGTCGGTGAAGCAGTCGATCAGGCCCGAATATGCCATGAAGTTGACAGCCCCTTTGGGCGAACAGTTGCTTACCATAAACAGCTTATGGTCGTGGGCAAGCTCTCTTATAGTCTCCTTCACACCGGGATAGAGGCGTCCGCCGAGAACCGGCATCAGGCGGTCTTCGTTGGCGTCGAGCGCCTCGAGGAAACGCGTGCGGTCGACATGTCGGGTGACGATTGTATCGACAAGGACGTCGACGGGCTTGCCCATGAGACGGTCAAGCTCCTCCCGTGTGACCTTGATATCGCCGAGACCGAACTCGTCGAGCGTATACTCCCAGATTTTGCAGTAGGAGGGAACGGCATCCCAAAGAGTGCCGTCCATATCAAAAATCAGACTGTCGAAATATTGTTTCATGTTCATTTGCCGTTTGACACAAACACTATGCCAATCTGCTCGATGTCCTCGAGCGTGTCCTGACGCATAATGTGCCGTATCTTTATAGGAACACTGTCGGGCGCGATAATGTTTTTAAGCACAGTGTCGGCGCGCTGATAGCTCAGACCGAGACCGGTGCCGTACCAGCGGCCCATGGGGTCGGCCAAAGCTATGTTGAAAGTATCTGTAACAGTGACTGTGTCGCAGGCCTGCCTTGTCATTTCAAGCCATATATTGCTGTATATGTAGCCGTTGCCGTGGCGCACTACCACAACGAGGTCGCCCCGCGCGCCCGAATCGCAGTCGAGCGGCCCGAAGGCGAGAGTGTCGCCGTAGAGCCATCCGTCGGCACTGACAGTACGGTAGTCGCCGCTCTCATCGGCACCGAAGCCGCACGCCGCAGCCAGCATCAGCAGCAAAACAGCGACCGCCGGCAGCCGTTTCATGACGCAGACCCGTTTTTACCTCCGGCAGCTGTGTCACCGCCTTCGGGACGGTTAGACTTGTCACCCGCCCCACCCTGACGGCGGCGACGGTCATTGCGGCGCTTCTGTCGCTCGGGACGGCGGTTTTCGCCTCCTGCGCCATCGGCGTCGGCACCCTCCTGACGGTTTTCGCCGGCGGTTTTCGCGGCATCGGCGCCATTGCCGTTAGCGGCCTGAGGCTGTGACTTCTGTTTGTTACGGCGTTTTTTCTTCTTGTCGAAACGCGCGACGTCATCCTGTCCGAGTATGTCGCCGAAGGCTTTGTTTTCGGCGGGTTTTGCGCCCTCCTCAGCCTCGAGGGTCAGCGGTTTCTCACCGGCCTTGTTCATGGCTATGACCTCGAATGCGCGCCGGGCGTCGATGGTGACAAGGTTGGCTGCAAACGATTTGTCGGTCGAGTATGTGATCTCTCGTTTGAATATGTCGGTTTTGAAATGATAGTATGTAGCGTCGGCGGTCTCGAGCCTGACGTCGCGCGGGGGCAGGAACTTGGCGCTCTCGACATAGACGTCGACCTCGAAGTTGAGACAGCATTTGAGCTTGGCACACTGTCCGGCGAGCTTCTGGGGGTTAAGGGATATATCCTGATAGCGGGCGGCACTTGTGGCGACCGACACGAAGTTGGTCATCCAGCTCGAACAGCACAACGGACGTCCGCAGGGGCCGATGCCGCCGATGCGGCCGGCTTCCTGACGCGCGCCGATCTGTTTCATCTCAATCCTCACCTTGAACGTGTCGGCCAGCACCTTGATGAGCTGACGGAAATCAACGCGCTCGTCGGCGATATA
>ERZ836877.3325-NODE-3325-length-18458-cov-3.697223_pt1 | contig 18458 bp, 17 predicted proteins | sample MGYA00519469_ERZ836877 | MGnify/ENA primary metagenome ERZ836877 (study PRJEB31850, sample SAMEA3708809) | human gut metagenome | biome: human gut; feature: human-associated habitat; material: faeces | place: China | collected 2014 ... | reverse complement strand
GTTTATCAAGACATAAATCCGAGCCTTGTGTTTTTTATAATCGTCATTATATCACTTCGCCCAATCTTTTCTTATATTTCTTTAATATGGTCTTCTCTCCATACTCTTTATTGAGGTAATAGGACGTGAGCAGAAAGTATGCATTACCTTTGCCATGCTGAGCCTCGAGTACTATCACATACTTTTTAGGTCTGTTATAGATATATGTTTTCACGACATCCTTACGTGCTTTTTTGTCACGCTCAGTAACGCTGAAAACAACAATATCCTCATTAATCTTTTCTTCGATATGAGGTTTTATCCAGTGCAGACGTTGAGAGCGACAAATATCAAATAGCCGATGTTTAACTTTCTTGCCGTCTTCATCAATTTCAACTTCTTCGGTGGTAAGGTGTGTGAACTCTCTGTCCATATCCACTATACCGTCGCTTTTCAAAGGATAGATGCGTTTGTTTCTGAAAATGAAATCAGAATTATCTGAAATATCTCTGTCGAAGATGGCCCGTAAAGAGTTGTAGCGCTCTTTTTCAGACATAAAAGCAATATCTAATAATTCGGGATATTTCTTCAGTTTGTTGAAAGGCATCTGTCAACGTTTTAAATCAATGAAAAACAAGTTTATCTTTTGAGCTGACAAAGGAGATGTGCAAATCAAAGAGATAGGACTGTGACTGTCTATATACTCGACTATTTTTCGTTTGGCAATCACTTTGCCTTCTATTTCACCCGAACGCATGCGTAAATTATAATTTATCGCTCCCATGAGTACGTCGGTCAACTGAATAAAGACACTTTCATGCGAACGTATAAACTGAAAGTTTCCTATTGATGCATTGTACTTGAGTATATCTTTAAGTTTATGCAGTTTATGCTGGCTGCAAGTATCTTTTATATCAAAGTATATATTATGGAGAGCAGACATATCTGTCTTATGATGTAACAGCTGAAAATACATTCTGAAATAAAAATCATTGAAGGTATACTCAGCCCGATTTTCATCAATGTGTGTTTTATCAACAACCACCGCCCTGAAGTTAAGCCCTGAAGCGGAAAAGAAATATTCCACTACTTCCTTATACATTTGATAAGTTCTGTCATGAATATCGGTCCATTTCCATTCACCATCATAAGCATATTTTGATTTTATAGCTTTTAACTGTGACCTAATCTTCTTTATCTGATTCGATGCCACGCTTACATAACTATATATCATATATGGATGCCCGTCATTTGGCAGATGGGTACTTTCATCGCAATATATGTTGAAGGTCTTCAACTGCATGATCTTTTTTTGCAAATATAATAAAACTATGTCAACAAGGTGTTGAAAAGTGTTGAAAAGGTTTTTATAAGTAAATTGAAAATAAATTTGCAAATGACCCGCAGCGATTTGTATAGATAAAGATCCTAATAATCAAAATAACACGCATGATAAGTTAATGGGGTCTTTTCGACATAGTTTTATTAACTTTTGACGGCTGTATGTTGAATAAAGTTATTAACTTTGCATATTATAAACACAGTGTTGATAAACCTGCTATAATACTGAATGACAACGCCTATATATGTCAATAATATATAGACAACGGGTAAACTGCATTTTATAAGTCTAAAATGCAAATTTTACGACAAAAAGTTATTGTAGCTATTGACACCTAATATTATTCTTGGAAGGAAAAATTTTTTTAAAAGATAAATTTATCATAAGATATAATGAATGTCGAAAACCACTGCCGGCATGTCAGCAAGGCTGAGAAAGCAGATTCTCTGAAAGAAGAAATCAACCGACTCAAACAAGAGAAACGGGCCGTGATACTTGCCCATTATTATCAGCGCGACGAGATACAGGATATAGCCGATCATATCGGCGACTCTCTCGCCCTGGCCCAGTATGCGGCCACGCTCAAGGACGTCGACATCATCGTGCTCTGCGGCGTGCATTTCATGGGCGAGACCGCGAAGATACTCTGTCCCGACAAGAAAGTGCTCGTTCCCGACGCCGAGGCCGGATGTTCGCTTGCCGACAGCTGCGATGCCGCCGATTTTGAGAAGTTCATTGCCCGCTATCCCGACCACAAGGTCGTTTCGTATGTCAACACCTCGGTAGGCGTGAAGGCCCTGACCGATGTATTGGTGACTTCGAGCAACGCACAGAAGATAGTCGAGACTTTTGCCAAGGACGAGAAGATCATCTTCGGCCCCGACCGCAATTTGGGCAATTATATAAATTCGGTGACAGGCCGCAAGATGGTGCTCTGGGACGGTGCCTGCCACGTCCACGAGAAATTCTCGGTAGAGCGTCTGCTCAAACTCAAAGAGGAATATCCCGGAGCCAAGGTGCTCGCCCATCCCGAATGCAAGAAAGCGCTGGTGACGGTCGCCGACAAGGTCGGTTCGACGGCGGCGCTCATCAAATATGCAGTAGACAGCGACGAGAAGGTGTTTATAGTCGCCACCGAGAGCGGTATCATACATGAGCTTCGCAAACGCTGTCCCGACAAGACCTTCATACCGGCGCCCCCCGACGAGGCCGGATGCGCCTGCAACGAATGCGGCTACATGAAGCTCAATACCCTCGAGAAGCTGCGCGACTGTCTGCGCGACGAGACTCCCGAGATAAACATTGACCCGGCTGTAGCCGAAAAGGCCCGCAGACCGATAGAGCGTATGCTTGAACTTTCATAATTAACACAGAATATAAATAAGCAATATAATATATGGAATACAATCATAGAGAAATAGAGAGCCGCTGGCAGAACTATTGGCGTGAGAACAAAGTCTATCATGCCGAAATAGACAAGAACCGCAAGAAATTCTATGTGCTCGACATGTTTCCCTATCCGTCGGGAGCAGGTCTGCATGTCGGTCATCCGCTCGGTTATATCGCCAGCGATATCTACTCGCGCTACAAACGTCTGCAGGGCTTCAACGTGCTTCACCCGATGGGTTATGACGCCTATGGTCTTCCGGCCGAGCAGTATGCGATACAGACCGGCCAGCATCCCGAGGTGACGACGATGCAGAACATCGCCCGCTATCGCAGCCAGCTCGACAAAATCGGTTTCTGCTATGACTGGGACCGCGAGATCAAGACATGCGAACCCGAATATTATAAATGGACCCAGTGGGCCTTTATCAAGATGTTCAACTCTTATTATGATAAAGACGCCGACAAGGCAATGCCCATATCGAAACTCATAAAGCACTTTGAGGAGAAAGGCACCGACGGCGTCAACGCTGCATCGACGAAAGAGCTTGAATTCACAGCCGAACGCTGGAAGGCGATGAGCGCAAAAGAGAAGAGCGACACACTGATGAACTACCGTCTCGCCTACCTTGGCAACACGATGGTAAACTGGTGTCCTAAACTCGGCACCGTGCTTGCCAATGACGAGGTCAGCGAAGGTGTGTCGATACGCGGCGGCTATCCTGTCGAGCAGAAGCTGATGTATCAGTGGTGTCTGCGCGTGTCGGCTTATGCCGGCCGTCTTCTCGACAGTCTCGAGAAACTCGACTGGACCGACTCGCTCAAAGAGACACAGCGCAACTGGATCGGCCGCTCGGAGGGTGCCGAAATGATTTTCAAGGTCGACAACAGCGACCTCGAGCTTGAGATATTCACCACACGTGCCGACACAATCTTCGGCGTGACGTTTATGGTGCTCGCTCCCGAGAGCGCATATGTCGAGAAGATAACGACTCCCGACCGACGCGATGAAGTCAACGCTTATATAGAAAGTATCAAACACAAGACCGAACGCGAGCGCATGATAGATAAAAAAGTGTCAGGTGTCTTCACCGGCGCATACGCCATCAACCCTGTCACGGGCAAGAAAATTCCTGTCTGGGTCAGCGATTATGTGCTCGCCGGCTACGGCACAGGCGCCATCATGGCCGTGCCTGCCCATGACAGCCGCGACTATGCTTTCGCACGTCATTTCGACCTCCCCGTCATACCGCTTATCGAGGGCGCCGATGTCAGCGAAGAGAGCTTCGACGCCAAATCGGGCAAGATGATAAACTCATCAAACGGCCGTCTTGACCTCAACGGTAAAGAAGTCAAGGAAGCGATCGCAGAGACCAAACGTTTTATCGAAGCCGAAGGCATAGGCAAGGTAAAGACAAACTACCGTCTGCGTGACGCCATCTTCAGCCGCCAGCGCTACTGGGGCGAACCGTTCCCCGTATATTATAAGGAAGGAATACCCGAAATGCTCGACGAGTCGCTGCTGCCTCTCAAGCTTCCCCAGATAGACCGCTATCTGCCGACAGAGAGCGGCGAGCCTCCGCTGGGACGCGCCGAAAACTGGGTGTCGCCCGAGGGCTATCCTCTCGAACTGTGCACGATGCCCGGCTTTGCCGGTTCGTCGGCCTACTATCTGCGCTATATGGACCCGCGCAACGACAAGGCGCTTGTCTCTCACGAGGCCAATGACTACTGGCGGTCGGTAGACTTATATATAGGCGGCACGGAACACGCCACCGGCCACCTTATCTACAGCCGTTTCTGGAACAAATTTCTCTATGACCTCGGCGAGGTCTGCGAGGACGAGCCTTTCAAGAAGCTTGTCAACCAGGGCATGATCCAGGGCCGAAGCAACTTCGTCTACAGAATAAAAGACACCAATACGTTTGTAAGCCGCGGTCTTATCGACCAATACGACGTAACACCCATCCACGTCGACGTCAATATCGTCAGCAACGACATACTCGACACCGAGGCGTTCAAAAACTGGCGTCCCGAATACAAGACAGCCGAATTCATCCTCGAAGACGGCAAATATGTCTGTGGCTATGCCGTAGAGAAGATGTCGAAGTCGATGTTCAACGTCGTCAATCCCGACGACATCGTCGAGCGCTACGGCGCCGACACCCTGCGCCTCTACGAGATGTTCCTCGGCCCGCTCGAACAGAGCAAACCCTGGGACACCAACGGCATCGACGGCGTCAACCGCTTTATCAAGAAACTTTGGGGTCTCTTCTATAAAGGCGATACCCTGCTTGTCGACGACAGCGAGCCTACAAAAGATAATCTCAAGAGCCTTCACAAACTGATAAAGAAGGTGACAGGCGATATCGAGACGTTCTCATATAATACGTCAATCGCGGCTTTCATGATCTGCGTCAACGAGCTTTCGTCGCAGAAATGCCGTTCGCGCGAAGTGCTTGCCGAGCTGCTTGTCGTGCTCGCTCCTTTCGCTCCGCATGTGGCTGAGGAGCTCTGGCATTCGGCTATTGGCCGCGACACGACCATCAGCGACGCACAGTGGCCTGCCTTCAATGAAGACTATCTCAAAGAAGACACAGTTAACTATGCGGTGTCGTTCAACGGCAAGGCACGCTATAATATCAGCGCACCCGCCGATGCGGCCAAAGAAGATGTCGAGAAAATGGCTCTCAGCCATGAACTCGCAGCCAAGTGGATTGACGGCAAGAATATCAGGAAGATTATCGTCGTGCCGGGCAAAATCGTGAATATCGTCATAGGATAAGTTAAAGGATAAGTTAAACGGCCGACCGGAGATAATAATAAGACTGATTTGCCGTTGATTATATCATCTCTCTTATGGAAAAATTAGTTTTTGCCACAAATAACGCACACAAGCTTTCGGAGTTGCGTCAGATAATCGGAGACCGTTTCGAGCTGCTCAGTCTCGGCGACATCGGCTGTCATGACGATATACCCGAGACCGCCGACACGCTCGAAGGCAATGCCATGCTGAAGGCCCGTTGGGTCAAAGACCGTTACGGCTACGACTGTTTTGCCGACGACACAGGCCTCGAGGTCGATGCCCTCGGCGGTCAGCCCGGGGTCTACTCGGCCCGTTTCGCCGGTCCCGGTCACGATTCCAAAGCCAACATGAATAAACTTCTCTCGATGCTCGAGGGTGAGGAAAACCGCCATGCAAGGTTCAGAACGGTCATATCCCTGATAAAAGACGGCGAGACACATCTGTTTGAAGGCATAGTCGACGGCGAAATAACAAAGTCGCCGGCGGGTACAGACGGTTTCGGCTACGACCCTGTCTTCAGACCCGAGGGCTGGGAGATGACCTTTGCCGAGGCTACGCCCGATGAGAAGAACGCCGTGAGCCATCGCGGCCGCGCAGTGGCAAAACTGATCGCTTATCTAAACGAATAAAAGCTATAATAATATGAATATACGACGTATTGTCACATTTATGACCGCTGTTGTCACCCTGCTGTCGGCGAAAGCCATCAGTTCGGTCGGCGAATGGAATATCTATCCGCAGTTTTCAGGAGAATATGCCAAGGTAATCGAAACACCTTCGAAATTATATTTCCTGTCGCTCAACAATCTGTATTCCTATTCGCCCGAAGACAACGAAACTTATATCTTCAACAGTTCGAATAAACTAAGTGACAATAAAATAACAGCCATCTACTATAATGATGATAATCATTATCTGTTATGTTGCTATGAAAACGCCAATATCGACCTCGTCTATGACGACGGCACAGTCATCAACATGCCTGACATCAAAGACGCAGTCATGTCGGCCAACAAGCAGATAAACGATGTTTTCTTCAAAGACAACAGGATTTATCTCGCGCTCGACTTCGGTCTGGTCGTTTATGACGACCAGCGTCATGAAGTAAGAGAATCGGGGATATATAACATCAATATAGACCGTGTGACAATCATCGATGACAAACTGCTTCTTTCGTATAACCGAAAATTCTATTGGGCCGATGTCGACACGCGTCACAACACATTCGACAGATTCAAGGAGATAGGTTCGTCGGTGCTCAATGACATCAGACCTATAGGCGGCAACCGCGCGATGCTGTCGAGCACAGACAACAGGACACGTCTCGCGACTTTCGACTTTGAAAACAGCCGCCAGACCACAACCGGCGCGCTCGTCAACATCAAAGGCGGATTCAATGACTGCGAAAAAGGTTTTTATTTTCTTGACGGCAGCAATATAAACGTCATGGATGACGAGGGTAACGCAGTAGAGACAATCGCCATACCCGAGGCTTTTGCAAATGCTTCGATAGCTTACAGAAGCGGTAAGACGATATGGGCCGGCGATGCCGAGGGTATAGGGCGTTTTGATATTTCAGGCGCCACTCCGACAGTGCTGAACGACAAATACCGTCCGGAGGCCATGAGTGTCGGTCCTGTAGCCGGTATGATGCCTTCGCGTGACCATAAGCGTCTTTATATCTATAATGCCGGTCCGACAGCGTTCAAGACAATCCATAAGGTGTCTGACAACACCGACGTGCGTCAGCAGACAGATATTCTCGAAAACGGCAGTTTCCGCGATGTGGCGGTCGTCAATGCCACACTCGATTTCACCAAGTCGTATCAGAACCGTGACAAGAACACGGCCATGTATGGCGGTGTCGCCGGTGTAGTCGAGGATCCCGACGACCCCGAGATATATTATTGTGCCAACGGTCTCGAAGGTCTCTTTGTAGTCAGAGGCAACGAGCAGATACATCGATTCAACGCCACAAACTCGCCCCTTATATCGGCCTGGGGTGCCAATAACGCCAGCCGAGTCTTTGATGTCAAGATAGACAAGGCCGGCAACCTGTGGGCCGGCGTCGCTTATCGCCGTGACAACACAAAAGGGCCGTATTTCATTCTTCCCGCTGCCAAACGCCGTAATATTCCTAATGTCACTGCCGAAGACTGGGTTGAAGCGCGCATACCTTCGACTTTTGTCAATCAGAAAGACTTCCAGTCGCTTTTCTGCGAGAAATCAAATGTCATAGCTCTGTTTACCGGCGCCTGGGAGGGTGGCATCATACTGATTGATACCAAAGGCACCTATGCCAATCCGGCTGATGACGAGACAGTGCATTTCACGTCTTTTACAGACCAGGACGGCGCGTCGGTCAATTTCGACCGTCACGTCAGCATGATTGAGGATGCCCGCGGACGCATCTGGGTAGGCACGACTTCGGGTGTCTACGAGATAACCAATCCGGCAGCTTCTGTCAATCCGACCGCGCGCATCAGCCGCATCAAAGTGCCCCGCAACGACGGCACAAACTATGCCGACTACCTTCTCGAGTCAGACCAGATCAACGCCATGGCCGTCGACCCGAGCAACCGCAAATGGATAGCGACAGAGGCTTCGGGCGTCTATCTCGTCAGCGAGAACGGTGACAAGATTATCGAGCACTTCGATGTTAACAATTCGCCGCTGCCTTCAAATGCGGTCTATTCGGTCTACTGCGATCCCGAGGGCAATATGGTCTATTTCGGCACGGCGCAGGGTCTGATCTCATACCGCGGCACTTCGTCGCCGGGCAAGGACGACTACAGCGAGGTATATGCTTATCCCAATCCCGTCCGCCCCGACTATCACGGCTGGATTACCGTCACGGGTCTTATGGAAAACTCTCTTGTCAAGATAGCCGATGCCGCCGGCAACGTCTTCCATCAGGGACGCTCGGAGGGCGGTATGTTTACTTGGGACGGCTGTAACGCGTCGGGCGAGCGTGTGCGTTCGGGCGTTTACTTTGTCTTTGCGTCGCAAAGCGAGGACGGCGGCTCTGAAAGTGTCGTCACCAAGATACTTGTTGTAAACTAAGACTCTCTTCTTGCGTTAAGAATAGTATGGAAGATAAACTGAAATATGTAGATGAAGACGACAAGGTCTACGGCCTCACGGGCGTGGCTATTTCTGTCGTGGCACTCGATGCCGATTCAATCATAGAGTCGCTGTCGCTCGACGATGACGAGTCGATAGAGTTTTCGCGTTACTTTGAATATGTCTCAAATCCGCGTGTGTCTCCGAGAATCGTCTGGAACGAGATGGTAAAACATTTTCAGGTGCTGACGGCGATGCGCATCGCCAATATGATGTGCCGCAATTATGTCCGCCATCGCCGCAAACTCTCGTCTGACATAGCCCGGCTGCTGAAGGAATGCAACCGGCGTGACGGTGTCGACGGTTATCAGCTCGATGCCGACGAGGCCGATGTCATATTCGACAAAAACTACAATTATTTTGACAGGCTGTTTTCATACAGCCAGATACACCAGAGTGCCAACGAATTTGCCGAGGTGCTGCGCCGCCAGCGCAAGATGACGGTGTCGGAAATCATCGATCAGCTCAGAGCCATCTCGTCATTCTGACGGGAACATGCGGTCGATTATTTCCTTCAGGACAAGGGGCGACTCGGGTCCGACATTGAAGATAAGGTCGAGGACACTCAGACCGGCGACGAAGCCGAATTTAGATGACCTCACCTGATAATACTCTACGGGAGCTGCCGATTTGAAGTCGCAGCTCCTGTAATCTTTTATAATGGTGTCTGACGCATTCTGAGGGGTCTCAGAGGCGATTCGGGTGTCGATGCCGAGTATTTGTCTTATGACGCTGTCGGCGGCCATATCGAGCTCCGCAATGGTCATGAAGGCTGTGCCCGGTTCTGACAGCAGCGGTTTGAACCGGTCGTAGTAGAATTCAAAGAAGGGTGTGCGTCCGTAGGCTGATTCGAGTGATACACGATGGACGTGCCACCAGCGTCCGTGGGTAGATACGGCTGTTTCGTTCCATGAACGGCGGCCGGGCTGATGGTCGACGGGAACGGTAAGCGACAGAGGCCCCTGTGTGTCGATTATATCGCATCGGTGGGCGCTCTTGAAGCGTTTGTTGGCTGTCATGGCTGTGTCGATTACAGCGTGCCCGTAGGCTGCCATAACGGCATAATAGCCCGTTGCGGCCATATACTGCGGGGGCAGCAGTGCGATATGGCGGTCGTCGAATCTGCGGAGCGGTGTCATTTGTCAGGGTTGGCGTCGCGGAAGATGCGGTTCCATCTGATGCCGCCGTCAAGGAGGCTGCGGTCGCGGTCAAACGAGATGATGACAAACATCGGTGTGCCGACGACATGGTCTTCGGGGACGAAGCCCCAGAAGCGCGAGTCCTGCGAGAAGTCGCGGTTGTCGCCCATCATGAAGTAATAGTCCATGGCGAAAGTGTATGTGTCGGCCGGCTTGCCGTCGATATAGACACGTCCGTCTTTAAAGTAAGAGTCGGTGTGTCCCTCGTAGTTGCGTATAGCGCGCTGATATGTGAGCCAGCTGTCGCGGTCGAGCTTTATCGTCATGCCTTTGGCGGGAATGACGATGCCGTTGTCGCCGCCCTAGTTGCTGAGCGACCAAGAGTCGGCGAGTCCGTCGGGGAAGAGATAGCTGCCCTGAGCGCCGGGAGGAAGGAGTGTGTTGGTCTTGATATAGCCTTTGAGCATGCCGGCGTCGGTCAGCTCGGTTATCATCTTGGCAGTGAGCGGCAAGGCGTAGAAATGTGTGGCGTCTTTGGCGCCGGGAATCCATGTCGCGAGGTTGGCGCGGTCAAACTCGTTGAGCGACATCGTCTCGACGTCTGAGGCCGTTATCTCGAGGCGTTTGATGATGTCGTCTGTCAGGGGACCGTTCATCGCGGCTATATAGTTGAACTGGACGTTTTCGGGAAAGGCGACCGGCTTGCCGTCGATATAGATGGTGTCGTTGACAATCTTCAGGATTTCGCCCGGGAGACCGACGGCGCGTTTGACGAAATTCTGACGACGGTCGACAGGGCGGTAGATGATCTCGCCGAAGGTGTTCTTGTCATTTTTAACGCGCTCACGACCATAGTTTTTGACGAGAAGGTCATAGTATTCGGGGGTGTCCTCGAATTTCGAGGCGACAGTGTCGCCGGCGGGGAAGTTGAAGACGACGATGTCGCCTGACTCGATTTTGCGCAGGCCTTTGAGACGTTTGTATTCAACCGAGGGTTTGTCGAGGTAGCTGTCGGTGTTGATTATAGGCAGGCGGTTGTGGACGAGCGGGAAATGAACCGGCGTCATAGGCACACGGGGTCCGTAAGTCATCTTGTTGACCCATAGATAGTCGCCGGTGAGCAGTGTTTTCTCGAGCGATGACGACGGAATCTGATAGTTCTGGCCTACGAAAGCGAAGACGAAGTAGACGATTATGAGCGCGTAGACGATGGCGTCGACCCAGCTCATGACACTGCGCACAGCCTTGTTTTTGCTCTTTTTCCACCATGTGAAGGGTATATATCCGGTGATATATATGTCAAACAGCAGAAAGACGAAAATAGCCGGCCACCATGAACCGAGCCAAATTGTCCATGCGATGAAGAGCATCGTCACAATGCCGAAGCGTACCCAGCGGGTGGCTTTTACTTCCGACAGGCGACGCATGAAATCATCCTTGAACGAAAGTTTATTTTGAGTTGTCTGAGTCATTTCAACGAATTATTTTGGCACAAAAATACACAATTTCATTCATTTAATATCTTAACAACTTATAAAAGAGTTAAGATTGATGAATAAAGGAGTCGATTCGACAAAATGCGTCCTCATCGTGGGTGAGAATGGCAGAATTCAGTGCCGCCGCGATGCGGCTCTTGGGATGTATGGAGGTACGGCTTCAGCCGTAGCAGCCAGCTCGCCGGGTTCCAAGGGCTTCAGCCCCTGGAACATATGGTGGTTCTCTTTTACTTAATTTCTATCGTGACTGATTTGAGGGTGGTGGCGTCGCGGGTGAGGAGGTAGAGGGCGAGGGATGCTGTTTGGGCTACGGTGAGGTTTGTCGGGTTGAGGGCGTTGGCTCTCACTGTCGCAGGGATGGCGGTGAAGTCGGCGGGGCCGAGGATGAGGAGGTTGGTGGCTGCGGTGAGATTGAGCAGGTGACGGACTTCGGGGGTTAGGGCGCCGCAGGCTATTATGGCTTCTATAGGGCCGCGGTCGACTGTGGCTTTGGCTATGGCGTCTTCGAGGCTGCCGGTCAGAGGGATGAATCGCGCACCTGTCGACTGGGCGAGGCGCGTGCCGAATGTCGCGTCATCGTCGATGAAAGTGACTGTGGCGCCTGTGGCACTTAGGCGCGACATGAGAGCCGGAACAGCTTCGTGACGCACGTTGTCGACGAGGATATGACGGCAGGCGAGGCGCAGCGTCACCGACGGAGCCGTGCGGGCCGCGCGGCTGACAGTGGGACGGACACCGGCCCGGCGATGCTCGTCCATTTTGTTTTCAAGATAATTGTCGGCCATCAGTTGTCGCTGCGGTGGTAGATGATGCTGTTGGTGCCCGAGGGGCTGACCTTGAGGGTCACTTTGGCCGACTCGATGAGAGGTATGTTGTGGAAGACGTGGCCAATCGGGGCGTTGAAGGCGACGGGATATTTGTAGCCGGCGACCATGTCGCGGATCATCTCTTCCATAGTGTTATAGCTTTCATCGGGCTTGTAGTCGGTGAACTGTCCCACGATAAGTCCGCCGAGCTTCGCGAGCACTCCGCTGAGTTTAAGCTGATAGAGTATGCGCTCGATTTTGTATATCGGCTCGGCGACGTCTTCGATGAAGAGTATGGTGCCGGGTTTTATCATGTCGTAGGGTGTGTTGATGAGTTCGGCGAGGACGGCAAGGTTGCCGCCGACGAGTTTGCCCGTGGCGATGCCGCAGCGGTCGAAGTCGTGCGAGGGGAAGGTATAGACGGGTCGCTCGCCGCGGAGGACGGCGAAGAGCGATGCGTTGTCGGGGTCGCTGTCGCCGAGGCGGATGTGTTCGGCCATCGAGCCGTGGACGCTGGCAATACCTTTTGAGTGCATCAGGGCGTGGAGGGCCGAGATGTCAGAGAATCCCACGACCCATTTGGGATCGCTGCGCAGGTCGAGACGGTCGAGACGGTCCATGATGTGAACGACTCCATAGCCGCCGCGCGAGCAGATGATGGCGCGGACGTCGGGGTCAGTGAAGGCTTTCTCGAGATCGTCGAAACGCTCGTAGGCCGTGCCGCTGTAGTGGCCGTTTTTGCCGAGGGCATGGGGCATTATGATTGCCTCCCAGCCCTGTTTGCCGAGAGCCTCGACGGCTTCTTCGACATAGACGGCCTTGACGGCGCCGGCGGGTGAACAGAATGCTATCTTGTCGCCCTTCTTAAGAGGGCGCGGGAACAGTAAGGTTTGATTTTCTTTCATGACTGAATGTATTTAGAATAGAAATGCCACATTGCCACAGCGGCTGAGACAGAGACGTTGAGAGAGTGCTTTGTGCCTGACTGGGGAATCTCGATGCAGACATCGCAGGCATCGACGACACGCTGGTCGACACCGTCGACTTCGTTGCCGATGACGATGGCATAGCGTCGCGAGGCGAAATCGACCGGGAAATCCTGCAGGGCGACGCTCTCCTTGACCTGCTCGAGGCAGGCGACGGTGTAACCCGCGGCTTTCAGGTCGGCGACGGCGGCGAGGGTGTCGTCGTAATGGCGCCAGTCGACCGAGTCTTCAGCGCCGAGAGCCGTTTTGTGTATCTCGGGCGACGGAGGTGTCGCCGAGATGCCGCACAGGAGCAGCGCTTCGAGAGCAAAACCGTCGCAGGTGCGGAAGAGTGAGCCGATGTTGTTGAGCGAGCGCACGTTGTCGGCGACGAGAACGAGCGGCATCTTGGGTGCGCTTTTGAAGCCGTCGACGCTCAGTCGGTTCATATCCCAGATTGTCTTTTTTTCCATTATTTCTGTAACAGTCGGTTAAACAAGTCTATATATTCAGAGGCAACCGCATCGTCAGAGAAGCGGTCGGCCACGATGGCGCTGCGGCGTCCGCGTTCTTCGGCGGCACGGCCGAGGGCGAATACGATGCCCGAGGCAAAGTCGACGGCGTCGCCATAGCGGGCGATATAGCCTGTGTCGAGGTGGTCGACTATGTCGGCCTGACCTCCACGGCCGAAGGTCACGGGGACGCATCCGGCGGCCATACCCTCGATGAGTGTGCCCGGCAGGGTCTCGTACTGTGACGTCGAGATGACGACGTCGGCGTGGGCGTAGAGCGATGCCAGACGACGTCGGTCATTGATGGTGCCGAGGCTGATGTGAGGCAGTCTGAGACTGTCGAGAGCCGCCGGGTCGCGCATGGCGCCGTAGAAGACGGCCACGGCGTCGCAGCCCTTGTCGGCAAGGATATTGAGAGCGTCGACCGCTACCGGCAGTCCTTTTATAGGGTCGTCGAGGCGCGCGGCGCCCATGACGATGAGCTGTTTTCCCTCGGGCAGCCCGAGTTCGGCGCGCGAGAGCGACGGCGACAGTGGAAATTCACCGACGGGAAAGGCATTTGGTATGACGCTGACGTTCTCGTCGCGCAGGAGGGCGCTGTCTTTTGCGCGCGAGGCGAGCCACCGGCTGACTGCGACAAAATGTATATGCGCGCGGTCATAGAGGCGTACTTTGTGTCTGAATGTCGTGTGAGACATGTCGCGCGGGTCTTTGCCGTCTTTGATGAGCGGACAGTTGCCGCAGCTGCCGAGAAAACCCTCGCAGTCGCCGGCATGGTGGCAGACGCCTGTCATGTTCCACATGTCGTGCATCGTCCAGACGACAGGCTTGCCCGAGGCGGCGATGCGGCGCACGCCATCAAGCGAGAGCATACCCTGATTGACCCAGTTGAGGGCGACGACGTCGGCATCTTTAATCCACGGATGGCGATGGAGCGGCAGACCGGCCGAGCCGATTGAAATCTTGAACAGATTCCTGCGACTGAAGCCGTTGCCGGCCACGATGCGCAGGTGTTCGGCGATGAAGGCAGCCTTGCGTGTGAGGGCGTTGCCGGCGAGGGCGACGCGGCTGTCGGCCGTTGCCCGGCGCACGACGAGCATGCGGGCGTCAACGCCTGCGCGGCAGAGGGCTTCCATCAGGCGGTATGTGACGACCGAGGCGCCTCCGAGTGTGTCGCTGTGGTTGACGAGAGTGACTTTCATCTTGCGCGGCGGTGTTTGAGTTGTGAGAGCATCTGCAGGGGGTGGATGCCTTCGCGACGGACGACATAATAAACGAAGGCCGCAAGGATGACGAAGCGCAGGGCGAAGGCCACTGGACGGCTGTCGGGCATGCAGTACATGCCGACGACGTAGCAGACGGCGGCGACGGCGAAATAGCCGAGGATGCGGCCGGTCGGGTAGTCGATGGGATGGTAGCGTCGACCGACGAAATAGCTCGTCACCATCATCGTGAAGTAGCTCGCCAGAGCGGCGAGGGCGCAGCCCATATAGCCGATGTGAGGCACGAGCAGGGCATTGAGCGCGAGTGTGACGGCGAGGCCGAGGAGCGAGAACCACATACCCCAGATGGTGCGGTCGGTGAGCTTATACCACAGCGAGAGGTTGAAGAAGATGCCGAAAAAGAGTTCGGCGAGCATTATTATCGGCACGACCTTGAGGCCGCTGAAATATTTCGGCGAGATGAAATATTTGAGTATGTCGAGATAGAACATCACCCCGAGGAAAAGCACCAGGGCGAAGACGATGAAATACTTCATGGCGTCGCTGTAGGCGCGGTAGCTCGACTCGCCGCGCTCTTTTGCCTGCGAGAAGATGAAAGGCTCGTAGGCGAAACGGAAGGCCTGGATGAACATCACCATGACGATGCCGATCTTGTAGTTGGCGCCATAGATGCCGAGCCCTTCCATGGCCTCGGCGGGGTCTGAGACGAGGCTCGGATAGATAATCTTGTCGATGGTCTGGTTCATTATGCCGGCGACGCCGAGCACGAGCAGCGGCGCCGAGTAGACGAGCATCTCGCGGAGCAGGCGGCCGTTGAAGCGGTAGCGCACGCAGGTCAGTTCGGGCAGCATCATAAGCAGGTTGACGACCGAGGCGATGAGGTTAGAGAGGAAGATATAGCCGATGCCGAAGGTCGGGTCGTAGAACCACGACACGGTCGCCGGCGCCACCTTCATCAGCCACGGGCAGGCGAGGATGAAGAAAAGGTTGAGGCCGATGTTGAGACCGATATTGACGAGACGAATCAGGGCAAACCGCATCGGGCGCTTCTTATAGCGCAGATAGCTGAAGGGTATGGCCAGGAAGGCGTCGATGGCGACGCAGACGGCCATAATCATGACGAACGAGGGCCTGTCGCCGCACTCCATAAAGACCGAAACCGGCCGCAGGAAGGCGGCCACGGCGATGACGAAGAGCGTCGAGGTGACGGCCAGCGAGATGAGCGAGGTCGTGTAGACCTCGTCGGGATTTTTCCATCGCTCGTGGTTTGAGAAGCGGAAGAAGCCCGTCTCCATACCGTAGGTGAGAATAATCATCGCCAGAGCGACGACAGAGTAGACGAAGGTGACGACGCCGTATTCGGCCACCGGAAAGACGATGGTGTAGAGCGGCACAAGACACCAGTTGAGAAAGCGGCCTATGATAGAACTGACGCCATAGACGGCCGTGTCTTTGGCGAGAGATTTTATTCCTGCCATTGCTGTCAGATGTTGTCGATGTCAAAAAGTCCGCCGTCGCGGTGGGTTCGTCCGCCGAGGTGCTCGTAGGCGAGGTCGGTGACTTCGCGTCCGCGGGGTGTGCGTTTGATGAAGCCCTCTTTGATGAGGTAGGGCTCGTAGACCTCCTCGACCGTGCCGGGGTCTTCGCCGATGGCTGTGGCTATTGTCGACAGGCCGACCGGGCCACCCTTGAATTTGGTGATTATCGTCGTCAGAATCTTGTTGTCGATCTCGTCGAGACCGTAGTGGTCTATATTGAGAGCCTCGAGGGCATATTTTGTGATTTCGAGGTCGATGACACCCGAGCCTTTGACCTGGGCGAAGTCTCTGACGCGCCGGAGCAGGGCGTTGGCGATACGGGGCGTGCCGCGGCTGCGCATGGCGATCTCGCCGGCGGCCTGCGAGGTGCAGGTGATGTTGAGCAGCTTGGCCGAGCGCATGATGATGTTAGAGAGAACCTCGTGGTCGTAGTACTGGAGGTGGCTCTTGATGCCGAAACGCGCGCGTAGGGGCGATGTCAGCAGGCCGCTGCGGGTCGTAGCGCCGACGAGGGTGAAGGGGCTGAGAGTCAGCTGGACGCTGCGGGCGCCCGGGCCCTTGTCGATCATGATGTCGATGCGGTAGTCTTCCATCGCAGAGTAGAGATATTCCTCGACGACAGGACTGAGACGGTGTATCTCGTCGATAAAGAGCACGTCGTTCTCCTCGAGCGAGGTGAGTATGCCGGCGAGGTCGCCGGGCTTGTCGAGCACGGGGCCCGATGTAATCTTCATGCCGACGCCGAGCTCGTTGGCGATGATGCCGGCGAGAGTCGTCTTGCCCAAGCCGGGCGGCCCGAAGAGCAGAATATGGTCGAGAGCCTCGCCGCGCATCTTGGCCGCATCGACAAAAACCTTGAGGTTTTCGACGATTTTGTCCTGACCGCTGAACGATTCGAAGCGGCCCGGACGCAGGGCTTTCTCTATCTCCTGCTCGGAGCCGCGGGCGGCGTTGGCGCGTATGTCAAAGGGTTCGCTCATATTTAACGAATATCTATTTTATCGAGTATCTTTTTATAAATCACTTCGGGTTTGATGGCTGTCATGCAGAGATAGTCGCCTCGCTGACACGGTTTGTCGCCGAAGACAGAGCAGGGGCGGCAGGTCATCGGCAGCTGTATCATGTCGCTGTCGCTCTGACGCCAGCCTCTGAAGCCGCAGTATGAGTGTGTCGCGCCCCAGATGCTTATCGTCGGGGTGGCGGTGATAGAAGCGAGGTGCATGTTGGCCGAGTCCATCGACACCATGACGTCGAGATGGTTGATGAGAGCCAGTTCGGCCTTGAAACCGTATTTTTTGCCTGCGAGATTTCTGACACGCGGATATTTTGACTCCCAGGCGTCGAGGATTTTTTTCTCGTCGCCGCCTCCGCCGAAGAGGAATATCTCGGTGTCGGGGTTCTTCTCTGAGAGCGATGCCACGACGGCCTCCATCTTCCCGGGCGGATAGATTTTGCCCATGTGAGCTGCGAAAGGTGCGATGCCGACCCACTTCACGCCGGGACGCTTCGGAGCCGATATGCTGTCGAAAAGCGTCGTGTCGGCTTTTGCGGGGCCGTCGTAGAGGCCGTTGAAACGCTCGCTCACGGGAAGTCCGGCTTTATGGAAGACGGCGCGGTAGCGTGCGCGCGACGAGTCGAGCGGCAGCATGATTTTGTTTCTCTGGCGTGTCAGGGCGCGTTTGTTTGCACGGCCTTTGTTGATTGTCACGACTCTGACGCCGCGCAGACGGCAGAAGAACGACATGATTTTGGTACGCAGCACATTGTGAAGGTCGAGCATGCAGTCGGGCTTATACTGGCCGATAAGCTCCGATGTCAGGCGTCTCAGACCCGACGGGCCTTTGTAGTCGTTCTTGACGTCGGCGCCGACGACGGTGAGATTTGCCGGCGCGTTGACAAAGAAGCCGGTCATCGCCGGCCGCGTCACCATCACGAAATTAACGTCGGGATAGCAGCGGCACGCGCTGTAGAGTACGGGCACGGTCATGGCCACGTCGCCCATGGCCGAGAAACGCACCACAAGAACGCTGACCAGACCGCGGTCGTTGCCGCTACTTTGGCTGTTTCGAGCCATAGAGCACGGGGTTGGTGTCCTCGTCGTTATACATCTTCATCTGGCGGTAGACTTTCATGTATTTGCGGC
>ERZ836877.3319-NODE-3319-length-18470-cov-4.967852_pt1 | contig 18470 bp, 18 predicted proteins | sample MGYA00519469_ERZ836877 | MGnify/ENA primary metagenome ERZ836877 (study PRJEB31850, sample SAMEA3708809) | human gut metagenome | biome: human gut; feature: human-associated habitat; material: faeces | place: China | collected 2014 ... | reverse complement strand
TTTGCGACTGCAAAGTTACTAAAAATTTCCGATTCTGCAAAAAAGATTTCAGAAACTCTGCAATTTTAATCTATTTTTAGGCCATTTTCCGGCCATTTCAGGCTATTTTCAGACAATTTTATGCTGATTATATGCCGACAGCCTCTTTACATCAATCCATTTCGATGTCAGCGTTGACGATTTCGGTCCAGGGGAGGCCGCATTCGGCCACCTTCTCCAGGAAGGGATCGGGATCGAATTCCTCCACGTTGTGAACGCCGGGCATCACCCACTTGCCGGTCAGGAACATCATGGCGCCTACCATGGCGGGCACGCCGGTGGTGTAGCTCACGGCCTGCGTGCCGGTCTCGGCGTAGGCCTGCTGGTGCGGGCAGTTGTTGTAGATGTAGTATGTGCTGGGGTTGCCCTCCTTGTCCAGTCCGGAGATACGGCAGCCTATCGAGGTCTCGCCGGTATAGTTCTCGCCGAGCGTGCCGGGATCGGGCAGCACGGCCTTCAGGAACTGGATGGGGATAATCTCCTGTCCGTTGTACATAACGGGGTCGATGCGGGCCATGCCTATGTCCTGGATCACGCGCAGGTGCGTCAGGTATTCCTGGCCGAAAGTCATCCAGAAGCGGGCGCGGCGGATGGTCGGGAAGTTCTGCACCAGACTCTCCAGTTCCTCGTGATAGAGCAGGTAGCTTTCGCGCACGCCGATGTTGGGGTAGGTCAAAGGCTTGTGGATCTCTAAGTTTTCGGTCTCCACCCACTTGCCGTCCTGCCAGTAGCGCCCCTTCTGCGTGATCTCGCGGATGTTGATTTCGGGATTGAAGTTCGTGGCGAACGCCTTGCCGTGGTTACCGCCGTTGCAGTCCACGATGTCGAGGGTGCGCATTTCGCTGAAATGATGCTTGGCGGCGTAAGCGGTGAACACGGCGCTGACCCCCGGGTCGAAGCCGCAGCCCAGGATGGCTGTAAGGCCGGCCTTCTCGAAACGCTCGCGGAAGGCCCATTGCCACGAATACTCGAAGTGGGCCTCGTCCTTGGGCTCATAGTTGGCCGTGTCGAGGTAATTGACGCCGGCCTGCAGACAGGCCTCCATGATGGTCAGGTCCTGATAGGGCAGCGCCACATTGATGCACATGACGGGCTTGTGCTTTCTGAACAGTTCCACAAGCTGGGGCACCTCGTCGGCGTCCACGCAGTCAGTGACTATCTCCACGCCGTGACGGGCCTTGATATTCTCGGCTATAACGTCGCATTTACGCTTGGTGCGCGACGCCAGCACTATCTCGCTGAACACATCGGGATGCTCCGCGCACTTGTGCGCCACTACCGTGCCGACTCCTCCGGCACCTATGATCAATACTTTCATTCCTATCTTGTTTTTAATATTGTCTGAATATATGTCTTTGAGCCGCTTAATTCAGCGGCTCCATATTCTCAAAGTCGCGCCAGGCGTGTGCCTTACGGTAGGCCGGTATCGCCGAGCCGGGAACCCTTAGGGTACACGACCGCAATAAGCTCCGCTCCTCGGGGTCGAACGGCTGCGAGTTGCAGTCGAACGGCGGTGGCACGGGCGACGGCTCTATCAGCTCGGTCAGCGCGTAGCAGCCGGCGAACAGCATCTCGCCCAACAGGTTGGCGTTGGCCGGCATCGTGACGCGCCGCAACGACGTGCATTCGCTGAAGGCGTAGCTTTCCAGCTCCTTCAGGTTGGCCGGCAGCTTCACCTCGCGGAGCGACGTGCAGAACGAGAACACGTTTGCGCCTATGTGCGTCATCCCGTCCGGCAGGTTGATGCTCCGCAGCGAGCGACAATACACGAATGCCTGCGACTTGATGTCGCGCACGCTTTCGGGCAGCCTCACCTCGCGCAGATTGGGACACTCGCGGAAGGCGTAGGCCGGTATCACCGTCGGACGCGACGCGAACACCACCGTATGGAAGTCCGCGCGTTCGGCATACTTAAGCTCGGTCAACGACTCCGTGACCGTCAGCACCGAGTCGCGCACCGAGTCGGCCCAGACCTGCACCGCGGACACAACCGCCGCCATAAGTATCAACAATCTTCTCATAGATCAGGTTGGCGGTCGGGAGGCAGGATTGTCCGCGGATCGACAGAATCAACCCGCACCACTATATTTCTGGTGTCGCCGCGCCAGGGCACTGCGGCATGATATACCTCATACTCCACGCGCACCGGGCGGTTGCGGTACTGCATACGGCGCAGCATCACGGCGGCGGTGTCGTTCACGGTCGAGAACACGAAGTCCCGGTCGTAAACTCGCGTCGTGTCCATTATATTCTTATACGGCAGCAGCACGCCCTCGTAAGTCTTGATGGCGGTGCCGCGCTTCTCGATGCTTTCCACATAGCCGTAGGTCACGGCATTCTCCACGTATGGATTGAAATAGATCAACCATCCGGCTATGACCAGACCCATCACCACGCCGGCCACGGCCACCCACACCCACAGTTTCCACGAGCGGGATGTCTGCTTCAGGTGGTCGAACTCCGACTCAGGCTCGTCCCAATAGGCGGGGTCCTCCGGCTTCAGCACCGGACGCTTTTCCTCCTTGACTGGCTTAGGCTCCTCCGGAATATATTCCTGGTCGAAATAATCGTTTTTATCGTCTTCGTTGAAATTCATGTCTCTATTTAGTTTATAAAGTTTACAAAGTCATCAAGAATAGTTTATAAAGTTTACAAAGTTAAAAAAGTTAAGATGATAGTGTAGACATTCCCAAGCTGTGGTATTCTCTTAACTTTCTAAACTCTTTCAACTCTTTCAACTACCAATTTAGTGGTATTCTCTTAACTTTTTCAACTCTTTCAACTTTTTACACTCCTGCCTCCGGCAGGCGGGCATCCTTTCCGCTTTTGGTGACGGAAATGTATATCATCGTAAATATACCCAAAGTAATGAGCATCACGGTCTGGCCGGACCACTGCAGCATCGAGAACGCCGTGGCGGCATCTTCCGACACACCGTAGACGGCAAGGCCGAAGATAATGCCGAGGTTCCAGGGGCCGAGGCCGCCGTTGCTGGGCACGGCCATGCCGATCGAGCTGAGTATGAACGCCACCAGACAGGGCACCAGGCCCCACGCCAGTTCAGGCGTGCACAGGTCGCGCATGAAGCTGAACGAGAACAGGGCCACATACAGCTGGAAGTAATAGCAGGCCCAGATGGCCAGCGTCCAGAACAGGAACGCCCACTTTCCTTTCATCCTGCCGACTACGGCAAAGCCTTTCCACATCTCCCCTGCCCACCGGCGCGTCTTGCTAACCGCGCTGTAGTTTCGGCCGAAATGCAGCACCGCCCACACTATGACGCAGCCTCCGACCACACCGGTCCAGAACCACGGATTGCGGGCCAGTCCCACTACTCCCTGGCCTACGGGATATTTCACCAGGAACGCCTCTATCGCAGGCGTGGCTATCAGAAATGTGATGACCGTAAGCGTGAACACCGTAATCATGTCGGCCACACGGTCGCCCACCATCGAACCCACCACCTCGGTAAAGGGGGCGTGCTCGCGATGCGCGATATAAGTGCAGCGCCACACCTCGCCTAAGCGCGGAAACAGCAGGTTCAGCGCGTATGTGCCGAATATGCTGCAGCACAGCGCCATGAACGGTGGCCGGATACCTAAAGCCTTGAGCTGTATGCGCCAGCGCGCGGCACGGAACACATGGCTGAACACGCTCATCAGCATCGCCACGAGTATCCACTTGTAGTCGACGCCATGGCGAAGCAACTCCATCATGTCCGCGAAGTCCACCTTGCGGAACATATAGGCCACCAACAGCACCGTCAGCGCCAGCGGCAACAGCCACCGCACCACGTATCCCAATATCTTGCGCCAGTCCATACCGCAAAATTAGTAAATTTCAGAGAAACTTCTTTGAAAATTCACATTTTTCAAAGAATAAACTCCACTTCCTTGAAATAAAAAGCAGTCTCCGCTCCGTCCGCCATCAGCAATACGAGCGGTCCGTTTCTCCTGACATCCCGGATACTTGCCTGAAATTCCGTGCGTTCGCCTTCACGGAGGCGAAAACCATGGCATTCACCGTCCTTGCGCCACAGCCGGCTCATATAGTCGGCGTGAAGCGTATCGGCGTCCTGCTCCAGCCGCCGCTCCAGCTTCTCGGACAGAGTGTCGAGCACCCGCGCCAGCGGAAGTTCCTCGCCCAACAGCTGATACATACTGACGGGGTTGGGCGCGTCGCTGACGAATTCACGCTGATTCACGTTCAGACCGATGCCGATGCGACTGTTGTCCAGGCGGTTGCCTATAATGGTGTGTTCTATCAGTATGCCGGAGATCTTGCAGTCGCCCACATACACGTCGTTCGACCATTTCACCATCGCTTTCAGGCCGTAAGCCTCCAGCGTGTCGGCCACACCGAGTGCCGCGGCCTCGCTGATGCGGAACTGCTGTTCGTCAAGAGGCCGCGGGTCCATGTCGGCCTTGGGCCTGTACAGCATAGTGACCGTCAGGTTCTTGCCCGGTTCCGACTCCCAGCTGTTGCCGCGCTGCCCGCGTCCCGATTCCTGATTGTGGGCCACCACCATGGTCCGGTCGCCAAGCTCGTGCTGATGCACGGCGGCATAATTCATGGTGGAGTCCGCTATGTCCAAAAATACGTAATCCATCCTGTACTTACGAAACCCTTCCGCTACTTACGAAACCACTGTCAGCACCCTCTCACCGTCGGGCAGCACCTCGATGCGCACCACCACGGTGTCGGCGGGCAGGAAGTCCACCGCCACCTGCGGCCATTCCAGCAGGCACCACGACCCGGAATCCAGATAGTCGTAGATGCCGATGTCGGCCACGCCGCGCGAATCGTCGATACGGTAGAAGTCGAAATGATATATCGGTTTGCCACCCGGCACATCGTAATGGTTCACGATGCTGAACGTCGGTGAGTTGGCGGCGTCGTCACTGCCCAGCAGACGGGTCATCTCGGATATGAGCGTGGTCTTGCCCGCCCCCATCGGAGCGTCGAAGGCCACGACACGCCGGGCGCCGGCCTGCTTTATCAGCCATGCGGCCGCGGCGCCGAGTTCATCCTTACTCCTTATTATATATTGATTGTTATCCATCGGTTATTTGAACAGGATCACCTCAAGAATATACACTCCTGCGCCGCACAGATAGCCGAGCAATGCGGGAATCGAGAACTTCTTGAGATACCATCCGAAACTGATCTTCTCCAGACCCATCGCGATCACGCCGGCAGCCGAGCCGATAATCAGCATCGAGCCGCCCACACCTGCACAATAGCTCAGGAACTCCCAGAACACGCCGTCCTGCACGAACTGGGCGGCATATCCCACCGACGAGGCATCGGTGACGGGATACATGCCCATCACGCCGGCCACCAGGGGAACGTTGTCGAACACCGAGCTCATCATACCCAACACAACGTTGATGATATAGATGTTGTGTATGGCCTTGTCGAGCCATGCGGCCGTAGCGGCCAGGATACCGGACGCATCCAGAACGTCCACAGCCATCAGGATGCCGAGGAAGAACAGTATCGAGGGGAAGTCTATTCTCTTTATCACCATCTGCAGACGGTGCTGGCGCGCGCCCTTGTAGTGCGGGCGACGGTTATAGAATATTTCGGTATAAATCCACAGGATACCCAGCACCAACAGCATACCGACGAACGGCGGCATGTGAGTGGCGGTCTTGAACACCGGCACCATCACCAGGCCGGTGACGCCGAGAATCAGCATGGTCAGTTTCTCGCGGTGAGTGAATTCCTTGTGGTCCTGCGTCTCGGTGACGTGCACAGTGCCGAGCTGCCCCCTCAGCGAACGTCTCACCCACAGCGCGGGCACCACGCAGGCCACGATGGAGGGGAGCGTGACGTAAGCCACCAACGCACCGGCCGTGACATTGCCTTTCACCCAGAGCATGATGGTGGTGACGTCGCCGATGGGCGACCACGCGCCGCCGCAGTTGGCAGCAATCACGATGAGTCCGGCGTATAGCAGCTGGTCGCTCCGCTTGTCCACAAGTTTGCGCAACAGCATGATCATCACGATGGTTGTGGTCATATTGTCCAGAACTGCACTGAACACGAAGGCCGTGACAAGGAGTATCCACATCAGTTTCCCCTTGCTGCGCGTCTTGATGTGATCGGTAATGATGGAGAAGCCCCCGTGGACGTCCACCAGTTCCACGATGGTCATGGCGCCGATCAGGAAGAACAGGGTCTGGGTGATGTCGCCTAATGCCTCTACAATCTTGACATCCAGCACATAGCTCAACGCCTGGGAATGCAGACTCTCGCCCTGCAGACTCGGGGTCTGGGCTATGTAGGCTGCGAGTTTATCAGGTTCAACCTGAGGCACTATCTGGTCGGCGCAAAGCGCATAGATGACCCACAGCAGCATACCCAACACAAGCGCGATCGCCGTCTTGTCGACGCGCAGAGGATGCTCCAGGGCTATCGCGAGATAGCCCACGAAAAACATTACAATTAACGTGGTGATCATGGCATTTTTTCGAATTAGTAATTTTAATTAGTAATTAATCGCGATGCAACGCAAATTACTCATTGCTAATTACTCATTGCTAATTGGTTTAGCGTCTTCTTTTCTTTTTCTTAGATTTTTTGGATGTGGCTTTTGATTTGCTTTTGCGTGTGCTTTTCGACTTGGAGACGCTGCTTTTGCCGGGCAGTTTCAGCTTGTCGCCCGGCTGCAGTGCGTCGCCGCTTCCGGTTATGCCGTTGGCCTTCTTCAGGGCCGCCACGGTGGTGCCGTACTTCTTGGCTATGTTCGACAGGTTGTCGCCGCTCTTGACAGTATGCGATTTGGGAGCCGCAGGCTGCGCTTTCTTCTTTCTGGCGGTTGTCTTGCTGCTCTTGGCCGCGGTCTTTCTGCTTTGCGCGGCGGAAGCCTCGTAGGTGCTCTTGGTCTGGCGGCGTGCCGACTGGCGTGCCGCGCGGTAGTCGCTTGCGGCATCGGCCTGCGCATTGGCGGTGCCGGTGTCAAGATGCTGTTGCTGCGAGCCGCGACGGTCGCGTGTCACGGCCACCTCCTCGGTCTTGCGCGGCGCGGGCAGGTCCTTGGCCTGGTCATGCTCCTCGTTGGCCAGTTCCTCGGCATCTTCCTGCGCTATGACGGCGGCAAGCTGGGCGTCGGGTTCCGAACCCGGCTCGGCCACTACGCGACGGGCGTATTTGTCGGCGTTATAGTCGCGTATCTCCTCCTCGCTCATCAGGTATGCCTGCACCTGGCGCGACGGAAGTATCAGCGTGTAGCTGCGCTCGTTGTTGCCGGGAATGATATCGGCGCGGAACTGCGGGTTCAGCACGCGCAACTCCTCGACCGGGATGTCGAGCACATTCGAGATCTGGTCGAAATGTATGCGCTCGGCCACATGCACGGTGTCCATCACCAGGGGCTTGGTGGGCAGCACCGGGCCGATGTTGTGTTTGTCGTAATAGTTCATCACATAGTTTGCAGCGATGAACATGGGCACGTATCCGCGCGTCTCGGGACTGAGATAATAGTAAATGGACCAGTAATCCTGGGTGTCGGGCGTACCTCCTGCGCGACGCAGCGCCTTGTTTACGGCACCGGGACCGCAGTTGTAGGCGGCGATGGCCAGCGACCAGTCGCCGTAGCTGTTGTACAGGTCCTTAAGGTATTTGGCGGCCTTTTCCGACGACTTGTAGGGGTCGCGGCGTTCGTCAACCATGCTGTTCACCTCCAGGCCGAGGCCCTTGCCGGTGCCAACCATGAACTGCCACAGGCCGGCGGCGCCATGCTTGCTGGTGGCGTTGGGGTCCAGCGCGGACTCTATCACGGGCAGGTATTTCAGCTCGAGAGGCAGACCCTCGGCCTCCAGCGCCTGCTCGAAGATGGGCATATAATATAATGACAGGCCCAACAGGGCGGCCACCTGGTCGCGTCCACGACGGGTGTAACGCTCTATATAGCTGCGCACTATCGAGTTATAGGGCATGTCAATGACCGTGGGCAGCTTCGACAGGCGGTCGCGCAGCACGGCGTCGCTCACCTCCACGTCCCCCTTGCGGCGATAGCTGTCGTCGGTGGCGGTGTAGTTCTGCATATACCAGCCCTCCAGCATACGCTGCGTGTCGGCCTCGTAACTCTTGGGATACACTATGTGCGAGTCGGTTATCTCGGTGCGAAGACTGTTCACGTTGCGGTTCTTCTGCGCCATCGCCGGCATGACACCAAGCAACGCGGCCATAAGTATGATTGACTTTCTGCTCATGTTCGTTGTTAATGCTTAAAAGGTTAACGTCCACTGCATTCCGAGGCTGGTGCGTCTCCAGCTCTGGTTCTGCGGGGTGATCACGGCCGGGGCCAGGTCGAGGCTCAGGTCGGGCGACACGTCGAAGTGTGCCATCTGGGCGTCGACGTATGCGTCGACCATACAGACCAGATACAGCGCGATAAGACAGATGATGCACAGGTCGCGGTTGCGCCGGTACTGGTCCTTGCGGTATTTGAAGGTCCTTTCCAGCCACGCCTTGTCCAGATCGGACTCTTTGACCGTGGGCGGGAAGAAGTTCATGTAGCTTTTGGTATTGGGGTCGGAATCCATCAGGTCCCGATACCCCTGCATATAGTCGTTGTATTGGTTGCCGTTCCAGTTGGTGGCATAACCGAGGCCCATGAAACCTCCCACCACGATTGGCAGCTTCCAGTAGCGGCGGTTGTATATCTGTCCCAGGCCGGGGAACAGCGCCGACATCCACACGGCGCGCGTGGGATTGGGGTTGAACGCGCGGCGTCCCTTCTCGTCGAACGAGTATCCGTCGGCCGTAACCACCGTGGGGGGTATGCTGTCAGCTTCTGCCGTACTCAGCGAGTCGGTCGCAAGCGTCTCCCTGTCGTCGGGCAATACGCGCAGGTCAAGGTCCACGTCCACGTCCACCGTGGAGTCGGGGCTAAGCGGCTGGTGGTCGCGTATCACAGGCTCGCGGTCGCGTATCACGGGCTTGCGGTCACGGGTCACAGTCACCGGCTGGCGGTCCTGCAGCACGGTCTGTGCGAACCCCGGCGGTATCACGAACAATATCGCCAGGGCCACTGTCAGTGCCTTCTCCATCCGGGTGAGTCGTATGCCCATTCCTGTCACTTCACGCTGTCGAACGCCTTGATCAGCCGGTGCAGATCGTCGTCGTTGTCGAATTTAAACGTAATGGTGCCGTTGCCCTTGGCGTTGCGGCTGAATTTCACCGGTGCCGAGAAGCGCGTGCTCAGGCTCTTTACCAGTTCGTCGTATGCCTCGTTGTCCTGTTTCTTCTCCTCCTGCGCTGGGCCTTCGTTCATTTTCTTCACCACGGCCTCGACGGCGCGCACGGACAGACCTTCCTTCACGATGCGCTTGTAGAGCTTGAGCTGGGCCTTGGTGTTGTCCAGTCCGAGCAGTGCGCGGGCGTGGCCCATCTCGATGTTGTGGTCGCGCAGGCCAAGCTGTATCTCGGCCGGCAGGCGCAGCAGGCGCAGATGGTTGGCTATGGTGGCGCGTTTCTTGCCCAAGCGCTCCGACAGACGCTCCTGCGTCAGCGAATAGCTGTCTATCAGCTTCTTGAAGCCCAACGCCACCTCGATGGCGTTCAGGTCCTGACGCTGGATGTTCTCGATCAGCGCCATCTCCGTCATTTCGGAGTCGGAGGCCGTGCGCACGTATGCGGGCACGGTTACGAGGCCGGCCCTGGTGGCGGCGCGCCAGCGGCGTTCGCCGGCTATGATCTGATAGCGGCCTCCGGGCACCGAGCGCAGCGTCAGCGGCTGCACTATGCCAAGCTCGCGGATACTGGCCGCAAGCTCCTCGAGCGCCTCCGGGTCGAACGTGCGGCGCGGCTGCTCGGGGTTAGGCTCTATCAGATTCAGTTCTATTTCGGATATTGCCGATGCGCCTCCGGTCTGTACCTCGGGCACCGGAGCCGACGCAAACAGCGCGTCGAGTCCGCGACCCAACGCACGCTTCGTTCCGGCTGTCTTCTTATTCTGATCCATTGTCATGGTCATGCTTTCTTCTTGCGTTTACGCTCGCGCGACTGCAGCTCGCGGGCCAGCTGGCCGTAGGCTATGGCGCCACGGCTGTCGGGGTCGTACAGTATCACGGGCAGTCCGTGGCTGGGACTCTCGCTCAGCTTGATGTTGCGCGGTATTACCGTGGTGAACACCATGTCGCCGAAGTGTCCCTTCAGCTCCTCGAATATCTGGTTGGCCAGACGGAGGCGGGCATCGTACATGGTGAGCAGGAAGCCCTCGATCTCAAGCGTGGGCTTCAGGCGCGATTTGATGATACGTATAGTATTGAGCAACTGCGCGATACCCTCCAGAGCGAAGTATTCGGCCTGCACCGGTATCAGCACCGAGTCGGAGGCGGTCAGCGCGTTGACGGTGATGATGCCTAACGACGGCGAGCAGTCGATCAGGATGTAGTCGTAGTTGTCCTTGACGGGTTCGAGCACGCCTGACAGGGTGCGCTCGCGGTCGGCGCGGCTCATCAGCTCCACCTCGGCGCCCACAAGGCCGATGCGCGAACAGATTATGTCCAGGCCCTTGACCTGGGTGTGCATGATGGCCTCCTTGGCGGGATATCCCTCTATCAGACATTCGTACACCGTGGCGTCGGTGTCCTGAGGCTCCACGCCCAAACCGGACGTGGCGTTGGCCTGCGGATCGGCGTCCACAAGCAATACCTTGCGGCCTGCCGCTGCAAGACATGCACCCAGATTGAACGACGTCGTGGTCTTGCCCACGCCACCCTTCTGGTTCGCTATCGCTATGATTTTTCCCATAGACGTTCTGCTCTTACTGTTCTACTTTCGCAAGCTCAAGTTGATATTCATCCACTGTTGAGCAAGCTGAAAAACTTGCGAAACTCAAGCTATACCTATTTAAATATGCAAATTTACGAATTTATTCCCACATTCCCATACCGATTACTGCAAAATTTCCTTATTTCACATTTTTAAGCCTCAAACCCGAAATCATAAACCCGACAACACTGGCCCATAACATAAACCCGAAACACTGTCCTGAAACCCTATCCTGAAAACACAAACCCGAAATGCTGCCCCGAAACATAAACTCGAAATGCCTCGGAGAGGCTGTTTCTCAATAACCCCACGATGGCGGAGGGCGCGAAGCGTCCGAAAGCCTTCGTGGGGTGGTGGATTGCGGCAGCGCAGTTTGGTCGGAGACCATACCGCTGTACTATCACCGGATCATGGGTATATCTACGAATAAGGCGAGCGACATGGTCTCCGACCAAGCTGTGACAGACGCATCCTCACCCCACGAAGGCCAGTGCCAGCTGACGCTGTCCCTGTCCATCGTGGGGTTAACGAGAAACATGGTCTCCGACCATATACCCTCATATACAGACATATACCGCCATACACCCCATATACTGACATATACCCCCCATATACAGCCATATACCACATATACCACATATACAGCCATGTACCGCCATATATCGCAGTTCTATCTATTGTTGACATTTATAAAAAATTAGAGTCAGTCTTCTCACGAGGACTGACCTAATTCCTGCTTGGCTTGTCGCCGCGCAGACGATAGAAATTACTAATGTATATAACCCAAAATTTAGACAATATCTTTATAATTCACACTGCCATCGGGCCGGCGACATTCATGTCGCCCGCAAACAGACACCGCGACTGGAAAGACGACATTCCTGTCGCCTGCAATCGGCTCTGCCTGATGTCTTTCGCAAACTTGATGTCTGGGAGATTACTGCTGCATTAGTTATGTTCTCCGTAAGGACGCTTTTTCGTTCTTTTGTGGATTAATAACGCCGCACCCCGGAACAATATTTTATTCCGGGGTGCAAAATAATGTTAAAGATTTGCGGCCTATAATGTTAACGCCGTGGCAATGAAACCCTCGGCCGCCACCATTATACCGTGGCCTCTAATCTTGTCGGTGTCTTTTATAAAGTTATAACCCTGTTGACGGCCATAAAGTTCGATTGTCCTTACCTGCATTTTTATTTGGAAGTTGAAGAATTGTTGATTAATTTTGTGATTATGATGGATAATGTGCCCAGACATGCGGAGTATGTACCTGTTCCGCACCACATTCCGGCTCCGGAATACAAACCGATGAGCCCGGAGGAGGAAGACCTGATGATCGAGAATTCGTATCAGGAGCTGCTACGTGCGTACCTTCAGAGCAACCATCGCAAGAAAGTAGAGAAAATAGAACGCGCCTACCGCTTCGCCCGCGAGGCCCACAAGGGCGTGCGGCGCCGCAGCGGCGAGCCTTACATCCTCCATCCCATCGCCGTGGCCAAGATCGTGATTTCGGAATTAGGCCTTGGCTCCACATCCATCTGCGCGGCCCTGCTCCACGACGTGGTGGAGGACACGGAATATACCCGCGAGGACATCGAAAACAATTTCGGCGACAAGATAGCCTCCATAGTCGAGGGCCTGACCAAGATTTCGGGCGGCATCTTCGGCTCGCAGGCATCGCTGCAGGCCGAGAACTTCCGCAAGCTGCTGCTGTCCATGAGCACGGACATCCGCGTGGTGCTCATCAAGATGGCCGACCGCCTGCACAACATGCGCACCCTCGCGTCCATGAGGCCCGAAAAGCAATACAAGATAGCCGGCGAGACCCTGTACGTCTACGCCCCGCTGGCTCACCGTCTCGGTCTCTACAAGATAAAGCAGGAGCTCGAGGACCTGGCATTCAAGTACGAGCATCCGCAGAAGTACGAGGAGATCATGGCCCTGGTGAACCAGTCGGCGGCACACCGCGAGAAGGTGGTGGAGGAGTTCGTGGCCCCGATACGCGAGAAGCTGGACGCCGCCGGATTCAAATACGAGATCAAGGCCCGCATCAAGAGCGCATACTCCATCTACAACAAGATGGAATCCAAGAAGATACCGTTCAGCGAGATATACGACGTATACGCCGTGCGCGTCATCTTCGAGAACGACGACGACTCGCAGGAGCGCCTGCGCTGCTGGCAGATATACACCTTCTTCAGCGACGGCCACAAGGTGCATCCCGACCGCCTGCGCGACTGGACGTCGGTGCCCAAGGCCAACGGATACCGCGCGCTGCACCTCACGGCCATGGGCCCCGAAGGGAAATGGATTGAAGTGCAGATACGCAGCCGAAAGATGGACGAGATAGCCGAACTGGGCTATGCCGCCCACTGGAAATACAAGACCGGGGAATATGAGGACGATTCGGAGCTGGACAAGTGGATGAACACCATCAAGGACATCCTGGCCAATCCGGAGCCGAACGCCATAGACTTCCTGGACACCATCAAGCTCAACCTCTTTGCCCGCGAGATATACGTGTTCACGCCGCGCGGCGACCTGATTACGCTGCCGGCCAAGGCCACTGTGCTGGACATGGCCTTCGCCATCCATACCGAACTGGGCCTGCACTGCCTGGCCGGCAAGATAAACCACCGCCTCGTACCCCTCAGCTACGAACTGGACAGCGGCGACCAGGTGGAGATCATCACCTCCAAGTCGCAGAAGCCCGTGACCCAATGGCTGGAATACTGCAAGACGGCCAAGGCTCAGAACTGCATACGCGACTTCCTGCGCCGCAGCCGGCCGCACCTCATATCGCGCGGTCGCGACCTCCTGGTGCAGGTGGCCGAACAGGAGGGGCTGGACATCACCGACGAACTGGTACAGAACCTGTGCCGCAACCTCGGAGCCACCACCCCCGACGAGCTGTACGTGCGCATCGCCAAGGAGGAGATAGACCTGACGGCCGACCAGCTCAAGGCCCTGTTCAAGAAGCGCACCTCGCTGATACGCAAGATACTGCGCAACCCCTTCGCCTCGCGCAAGAAGCTGAACAGCCAGGAGCCGCCCAAGGACCCCATCAACCGCAAGGAGGTGTACATACTGCACCCCGACGCCGAAAAACCTAACTATCTGCTCGACGTGTGCTGCACCCCCATCCCGGGCGACGACGTGCTCGGATTCGTCAACGACGACGAGGAAGTGGTGCTGCACAAGCAGTCATGCCCCGTGGCCATGCGCCTCAAGACCAGCTACGGCCCGCGCCTGGTGGCCACGCGCTGGGGCGGCACGGCCGAAAAGTTTATTGCCAAGATTGCCGTAGAGGGCATAGACCGCCACGGAATACTGGAGGAAATCACCAGCACCGTGTCGCAGAAGCTCGGCATCAACATACGCGGCCTCAACATCTCGGCTCCGCAGGAGGTGTTCCAGGCCGAACTGACCGTGCTGGTGGACAACACCGACACCGTCGAATCCATCTGCAACGCCCTGAAGAGCATCAAGGGCGTGCAGAAGGCAGCACGCATCAGCTGATTCCGTCAGGAACAGGCTGACATTGTTTAAAGACTAAAGAGTTCAGTGATGAACAGAAAGAAAAGAGACTTTTTCCTGAAACTCCTGCTTATAGTAGGATCCACGGCCGTAATCATGCTGCTGTTGCCGCACAACGACGTGCAGGACTATGTGTACGAGGAGAACCAGCCGTGGCGCTATCCGCTGCTTATGGCCGACTTCGACATGGAGGTGAAGCGCGACGCGGAGTCCGCCCAGCGGATGCGCGACAGCATAGACCGTAATTTCCTGCCCATCATCAAGCGTCAGGACGACCGGGCCGACCGGCGAATACAGATGTTCAACAAGGCCATCACGGGCAAGACGCCCGACGTGTCGCGTCTGGTGCTGAACAAGCTGTTGAACGAGATATACGCGCGCGGCGTGCTCGATTCCAAGGTGTACGACCGCATACAGGCGGCGCCCGGACACGAGGCCCGCACCGCCAGCAAGATCAACGGCGCCGACGCCCTGATCACCATCGACTGCAACGAGATGATGTCGCCGGGCATGGCATTCGAGTTCATCGACTCGGCCTACCGGGTGTCGGGCGCGCCGGTCATTGAGCAGCACAACGACGAGATAGCCGCAGCGCTCAATACCATCCTTGTGCCCAATGTGGTGCTCGACACCGCCGCCGACCAGAAATTCCGCAAACAGGAATACCTGGCGGCCGACGCATCCATAGGCGTCATCAAGAAGGGGCAGCGCATCGTGGACCGGGGCGAGATCGTGACGCCCCAGATATTCACCAACCTCAACACCTATCTGCAGAAAGTGGCCGAGAACCACAGCGAGGACCGCACCGACACCTACTTCTACGTGGGTCAGGCGCTGTTCATCCTGATATGCTTCTCCGGGCTGTACATCTTCCTGGCCGAATACCGTGAGAGGTTCTTCGCGTCGCTGCGCAAGATGCTGTTCCTCATGACGTTCATCACGCTGTTCGTGGTGTTCGCCGTGCTGATGTTCGAGTATTTCCGCAACGGCATCTACCTTGTGCCGTTCGCCGCGGTGCCGGCGGTGATATTGGTGTTCTTCGACTCGCGCACAGCCATATTCTCGCTGCTGGTCACGGTGATGATCTCGAGCATGGTGGCGTTGGAGCCGATGCAGTTCATCTTCCTTGAGCTGGCCGCGGGTCTGACGGCGGCATTCTCCATGCGCACGCTGAGCCGGCGCGGACAGCTGCTCAAGACAGCCGCCCTGTCGTTCGTGGCCTACGTGCTGGCCTACACCACGTTGCTGCTGCTCGACCACGGCACCCTCGTAGGGTACGAGTGGCGGCTTATCGGTATTTTCGCCATCAACGCCGTGGTGCTCAGCTTCGTCTACATCCTGATACTCGTCATAGAGAAACTGTTCGGTTTCACGTCGAACGTCACGCTGGTCGAGCTGTCGGACATCAACAGCCCGCTGCTGCGCCGTCTGGCGCAGGAGGCTCCCGGCACGTTCCAGCACTCGATGCAGGTGTCGATGCTCGCAGCCGAAGGTGCCCGCGCCATCGGGGCGAACACCCAGCTGGTGCGCACCGGCGCCCTGTACCATGACATCGGAAAGCTGTACAACCCGCTGTTCTTCACCGAAAACCAGCATAACGTCAACCCGCACGACGGTCTCGACCCCGAGGTGAGCGCACAGAAGATAATCTCACACGTCACCAAGGGCATGGAACTGGCCCAGAAGGAGAAACTGCCCGAAATGGTGCGTCAGTTCATCCCCGAGCATCACGGCAAGAGCCTGACCAAGTACTTCTACAACACGGCGGTCAACAACAATCCCGACCCCGAGCACCCGATAGACAAGAAGCCGTTCATGTATCCCGGCCCGAATCCGCGTAACAGGGAGACCGCCATACTGATGATGGCCGACTCGGTCGAGGCCGCCTCACGCAGCCTTACGGATTATTCCACCGAGGCCATCGACAGCCTTGTGGACAAGATAATAGACGGCCAGGTGCGCGACGGATTGTTCCGCGACTCCCCCATCTCGTTCAAGGATGTGGAGGAGATCAAGGTGGCGTTCAAGAAAAGGCTGCAGACCATGTACCACGGCCGCGTGGCCTATCCTGAAATCAGACAGCAGGAGGACACCGCACAAAATCAGCCCGCCGCGAACTAAAAACCGTGAAACCGACGTTATAACAAATAGAACTGCTGATTACTCTGACAGCTCTGATTATTTAACCCGCAAATGACGATATTCCTGATCATAACCGCATGTCTGTGCTACGCCGCGTCCGTCTGGGCGCTGGCCACGCGCATCATGCTGGGCCCCGTGCTGTCGTACATCGGTCTGGTGCTGCTCAGCGTCGCCACACGCAACGGCTACCCGCTGCTGCCCATTAACGGCACCATCCTGACCGGATGGTTCTGCATGACACTGGTGGTGTCCGTCATCATCATGCTGCAGCCCGAGCCGGTACGCCGGCAGACACGCGGCATGGGATACATGATCGTGGGCGCCGTCACCGGACTGGCCATCGGCCTGCTCGCATTCTCAGCCTCGCAAAACCTCACAATGCTATATTCGTTCATGATCCTGGCCGTGATAGCCGGAATCTTCTTCGGGCTGCTGCTCTATTCGCGCACACCCGACGGTCGACCGCTGGCCATCGGCTCGCAGAACTTCTTCAGGTATCTGCTGGCCAAAGGATTCCCCACAGCCATAACCATGATGCAGATCGGCGTGGCCGCCGTGCTGACAATAGCAGTATATTGAAACACAATACATGAAGATATTCCGAAACATACTCATACTCACGGCTCTGGCAACGGGCGCCATAGGTGTCACCGCCCAGAACGCCGCGAAATCGCGCAAAATCGTTGTGGAGAAACCCAACCTGGAGGAGATCCGCACCTCCACCCTCGACCCCCAGAGCAAATACTATTTCCCTAAGCTCATGGCCAAATACGAGGTGAACGACACAACTATGACCAACGACGAGTTCCGGCACCTGTACCTGGGCTACATGTTCCAGGAGGACTACGATCCCTACCGCATGTCGCCTTACTCCGACCGCACGGACAGCCTGCGCAGCAAACCCACGCACACCCGCGCCGAGATAGACACCATCACCAAATACGCGCAACTGGCACTGGCCGACAACCCATTCGACCTGCGCCAGATGTCGTTCCTGGTGCACGTGCTGAAGGAACGCCGCAAGGACATGCGCGCCAAGATATGGGAATACCGTCTGGAGCACCTGTTGGGCGCCATCAAGAGCACCGGCACGGGCGAGGACATAGAGAACGCATGGTATGTCATATACCCCATGCACGAATACGACATGGTGCAGCTGCTGGGCTACGAGGCCACCAACGCCGACTTCATCGAGCCGGGCTACGACTACCTGTCGGTGCGCCCCGACCCGTCGGACAAGCGCAAGCGCGACAAATCGGCCCAGGGATTCTACTTCGACGTGCAGATTCCCCAGAACCAGTATGAACTGAAACATCCCGAATGATATGTCAACTATCCTGAATACGAACGGCACGGAACTGGAAGTGCCGCAACTTCTCGACGCCGCCAATTTCAAATGCGCCGTCTTCACCGCCGAATGGAACGCCGAGGTCACCGACGCATTGCTTAAGGGTGTAATGGACACCTTTGCCAAGGCGCGCGTTGACCCCGACAATATATTCTCGCAGCCTGTGCCGGGCACCGTCGAGCTGGTGAACGCCGCCGGCATGTCCCTGCGTCACATGCAGGACCTCAGCGCCATCATCATCCTGGGCTGCGTGGTGCGCGGCGACACGCCGCATTTCGACTACGTATGCCAGGTTGTTAGCCAAGGCGTGGCCGAACTTAACGCCCGCGGAGAGGCCCCCGTGATATTCGGCGTGCTTACCGTCAACGACATGCAGCAGGCCCTGGACCGTGCGGGAGGCCGCTTAGGCAACAAGGGCGCCGAAGCTGCGGTGGCAGCCATCAAGATGGCCAACCTCCACATCCACACCGGCGCGCTGCGTTACGCCTCGTTCCGACAATAAACCCATTAAGAATATAGTAAATAGTAAGAAGTTTGTAAATAGGAAAAGGCCGGCCTGTGAAGGAGGGCACTGAAAAAGTCCCTTTATAGACTGGATCCATAATTCACTCGGCACATA
>ERZ836877.3311-NODE-3311-length-18518-cov-2.389319_pt1 | contig 18518 bp, 8 predicted proteins | sample MGYA00519469_ERZ836877 | MGnify/ENA primary metagenome ERZ836877 (study PRJEB31850, sample SAMEA3708809) | human gut metagenome | biome: human gut; feature: human-associated habitat; material: faeces | place: China | collected 2014 ... | reverse complement strand
GTACGAGGTGTCATTTGTCAATGTTCCCTCAAAGCCATCTGTATATAATGTCAAATTCTTCCGAATCCTTCCAATATCGTTGCTTCCAGCAAAGCTTGCATTAGCTGATATAGTGCCAAATGAACGATTGCTGTAATAATTCAGTGTAACGCCATCTTTTCCATCATTTTTTACCGCATTGAGATTGTCATAAAAGCTGGATCCCATGGAATCATCCATCTCGATGTTGGAATATTTGCTGTTGATGTCTATCTTGTATTGGCCTGATCTGCCGCCTATTATATATGAATATGCATCCTCCCGCTTGGTATCACCGCTTATATCCGCAGCCACAAATGTAAGTCCGATAGGCTTTGTAACTCTGTACTTGAGGCTTACCATATATATGGCACCTGTACCGATAATTGCACATACCGGGATAACTCCCCATATGAGCTCCTTCTTTTTGAGCCTGCTGAGGACGATGTACGCCACAGGACCACACACAATGATATATATGATCAGCACGAGCATAATGACAACAGGTGACGGGGTGCTTCTCTTGTTGGCTGCATTTGCCACATCATATCCATAATATGTGCCACCATAATACCAGCCTCCATCGATCCATTTCTGTGTCATATCCGTAAAGCCTGCCTCCAGAGCAGCCTGCGCCTGGGCAGTCTTATCCTTCTCATCCGTCTGTGCAAGCGAATACGGGAGCACCACTATCCTGCCATATCCCATATTCAGATAGGACCCATCTGAGCCGTCCAGCTCATGAACCTTCTGTGTGTCATTCACAGCGGAGACAAAATCGCCGTCAAAGCTGCTGAGTTCATTTTCACCTGACGATTTTGCCAGTATCATAGCTCCACCACTGTACACCCATTGTTTTATGGCAGCACTCTGCTTCTCTGACAATCCCGACAGATCATAATCATCCACCAACAGGTACTCTATAGCCTCCAGTCCCTCCTCGGACTCAGGAATGTCTGAGGGTGATAATGCAACAGTCTCTACCTTTGCATTATCATACACATTGTCCATGGAGACATCCTCTATATAAGACATGGCATCCTGTCTGTCACTCATCACGCCCACCGCAACTACCATATCATTGCCCTCTATACTCAGTGAATCCCGCTCTGAGTACACCAGCTCTCCGTCACTGTCCTTGATCTCAACCTTTGCTATACCGGAGCCCATATTATCGACACAGAATTCCAGCTCTGTATTTTCTCCTGCCTTTAATTCCACATCTCTGGCATATGTCATATTCTTCGTGCCAAAGCCTTCGGAATAGCTCGTCTGTACAGACACATTTCCCGCAAAATCTGTGTCGCACACAATATCCAGCCTGATAACACTGCCTCTGTCATTTACCGCATATCCATTGAGTCCATACTTTAGCTGTATATCAAAATCAGGGTTATTTTCAATTATCCTCTGTTCAACCCGTCCATATGCACTATCTGTGTTCGTTTCCGCCATAGCTGGACAGATCATACCTCCAAGCAGCATAAGTGCAACCGCACCGCCACACGCAAGTTTCGCCGATCTGATCATAAGTCTTTCCTTCCAATTTGACTTTATTTTTTACACTAAACTTATAATAAATTCTGCTGGTAAATAACGCAACTTACACTTTCGTAAGGACACGTCAAAGCTCTTCCGGCATTCCCCGGCCGCGCAAAAAAAGCTCCCCGGATACATCAAATATCATGTATTCAGGGAGCTGCTCAACTCTTAACTGAAATATACTACCTCTTCATCAGGCGCACTTGTGAGCGTGACCTTCTCTGCTGTGAGAACAGGTCCTTCACCTTCAAAATCTGGGTAATACTCGTAGCCTATCTTGGCTGTGACATCAACCCACTGTCTGTCCACAAGATTCTTAGCACCCTGATAATAGCACTTGAATCCGACAAACTGGATATCCTCAACACAGCATGTCATGGCGAATCTTCCAGGAACAAATGCATTGCTGCCGTACTGCTTAGGTCTAAATACCATGGCCTTGAAGTGGATCTTCTTGCCGTCGTATCTCTCTTTCATGTCAGATGCATCCACATACCAGATACCGAAATCGTCATCCGGCAGTTCTATCACATCTGCGCTCACATCGTATGGCAGATCCTCAGGTTCATTTGTCTCAGGTGCAATGGAGCCATCTTTCATCTCAAAGATGATCTGTGCTCTTCTGTTCACCGCCTTGATGGATCTTCTCCACTCAGGTATCTTGGAATTCTCATCACACCTGTTGAAGATGACCATGTCCGCACTGTTGAACTGCTCAACCATGGTTGCCTTCATGTTCTGTGAGTACACATCGTATGTCTCCGCATTCACAAATGAGATAACCTGGACAACCGTCCATCCCTTTGGAACCCTTATCTCAAATATCTTATCGAGCTTCCACATACCATTGTACTCGATCATGACCTGTTCCGGATTGTATTTGTCCTGAAGGTCAAGGAGATGGTCTGTGGTGAGCTGATCTTCCTCTATGAACTCTGTATATATATTAGCCTTCTTCAGAGCCTCAAGATCATTCTCCTCCTCTCCGTCCTCACAGACGAGAAGAAGTGTCTTGGCTCCACCTGTAAAGCCTCTGTCCATCAGGGTCTCCTTGGCAAATGTTGTCTTACCGCTCTCAAGGAATCCCATGAACACATATACAGGTATCTCTTTATTCTGACGTCCCATCATATTAACTCCTTATCATAGAACAACCTGCTTAAACCTCGAACAATTCTGCAAGGTCGTCCTCCTTAAGCTTGCTTCCTATTACGCAAAGCTTACCAGTGATGTCAGCCTTGCCCTTTCTGATCTCGAACTCGCCTGGTACAAGATCAAAGTACAGCCACTCACCTGCATCGCTAGGAACGATACCCTTTGCTCTGAGGATAACACCGTACTTCTCTGTGTCAGCCAGAGTGTCAAGGATCTCTCTGAGCTTGTCCTCATTGTACTTGAGAGGAGTCTCCTTGCCCCAGCTTGTAAATACCTCATCTGCGTGATGATGGTGGTGATCGTGGTCATGGCAGCCACATGTGCACTCATCGCCATGGTCGTGATCATGATGATGATCGTGGTCATCGTGGTCGTGGTGATGCTCGTGCTCGTCGTGATCGTGGTGATGCTCGTGCTCATCGTGGTCGTGATGATGCTCATGGTCGTGATGATGGTCATGGTCGTGACAGCCACATGTGCACTCATCGCCGTGGTCATGGTCATGATCATGTCCCTTCTTGGCCTCATCCATCATAGTCTCCTCAAGAGACTTGTAGTTCTGCATAGCCTCTCTGATGGCTGCTCCATCGATCTCATCCCATGGAGTTGTGATGATGGTTGCATGATCGTTCTTCTCTCTGATCATGGCTACAGCCTTCTCGATCTTATCCTGTGTGGTTGTCTGTGTTCTGCTCAGGATGATAGTGTTGGCACTCTCGATCTGGTTATTGAAGAACTCACCGAAGTTCTTCATATATATCTTAACCTTTGACACATCGGCAACTGTTGTGTAGCTGTCGAGCTCAACATCAAGATTGCCTGATACATCCTTTACTGCCTTGATAACATCAGACAGCTTACCAACTCCTGATGGCTCAATGATGATCCTGTCAGGTGTGTAATCTGTGATAACCTGCTTAAGTGCAGTACCGAAATCTCCGACCAGTGAACAACAGATACAACCTGAGTTCATCTCTGTGATCTGAACGCCGGCATCCTTCAGGAAACCGCCATCGATTCCTATCTCACCAAACTCGTTCTCTATGAGAACCAGCTTCTCGCCCTTAAATGCCTGCTCAATAAGTTTCTTGATCAACGTTGTCTTACCGGCCCCAAGGAAGCCTGAGATAATATCAATCTTTGTCATATCAATCACTCCTTAAACAAATTTATATTAAGACTGTGCAGTAAATACACAGTCTTTGATACCTACATCCACATGATTATACTCGATTGCCTTTATTTTTGCAAGAAATCAAGCATTTTATGTGTGTTAATGAACTATTGTCTCATGTGCACATCCACCTGATTGAACGGAATCTCTATGCCGTTCTCATCAAATGCCTTCTTGAGCTTCCACATGGCATCCCACTTGGCATCGAAAAACTTCTCTATCGTCGCATAGAACTTCACATACATATTGATACCGCTGTCAGCAAATTCATCTATATAGAAGAGAACCTGCTCATCCTTAAGGAAACCGTCAACATCTTTTATGGTCTCAAGTGTGACTCTCTTGACCTTCTCCATATCGGAGTCATACGCAACGGAAAATGGTATCTCCACTCTCCTCATATCGTGCTCAGTCACATTCACAAGGGATGTATTGGATATGTTACCATTCGGTATGACGACTGATTTGTTGTCGAGGGTTATAAGTCTTGTATAGAATATATCTATGGACACTACTGTTCCCTCACAGTGGGTATTGTTCTCCACTATATAATCTCCGACCCTGAATGGCTTCAGTATGAGTATCAGCAGCCCGCCCGCAAGATTTGACAGACTTCCCTGGAGTGCAAGTCCAAGGGTAACGCCTGCTGTACCGAGTATGGTTATGAATGATGTGATCTGAAATCCCACGATACTCGCCGCAGTGAGCACGATCAAAACATTCATGACGATCTTGACCGCCGATATGAAAAATCCTGCAACACTCGGATCAAGCTTTGATCTCTCGAAGCTCTTCCTGAGTATCTTGAGCAGAAGTTTCACCAGCTTGAAGCAGACAACCATGAATATGACCGCCACTACAATACTGCCCAGCTTGGACATGCACCAGTCTGTAAGCTTCTGGATATATTGTCCTATGATGCTCACCTGATCCGTTGCCTCCTTCACAGCATCCCCGACCACACTCTCTGTGGTCGCAGTATCAGCCGCCATGTTATACAGATCACCAATCAATAGCATAAATGTCTATTCCTCCTATTTTACATGGGCAAACACTGCAAATGACAGTGCAGGAGCACTCACTTCTATCACGCCATCCGCAGCAGTCTCATATCCTTTGTTATTGTTGCCCTCGCCTCCGTATTTCAGGTTATCACTTGAGAAGATCTCTCTGTACTTTCCATCCGTCTCAACCGGAAGCTTATATCCTGTCACATTTTTAAGTCCGAAGTTGCAGACAATATACACATCATCTGCGACATCCAAACCATGTCTTACAAATGATATTACCTGTCCCTTCTCCTGTATATCAAGTGCACTGCCGGCAAGGTCCCTGCCATCACCGCACAGAGCATTCTTTGTATCGTATAATTTGTTGAGTTCCTTTATATATTTCTGAAAATAGCTGTTTGCATCGAACTCAAGAACCGACCAGTCGATCTGGGTTCTTCCGTCAAACCCGGCAAATCCGCCTAATTCCTGTCCCATAAACGTCAGCTTTCTTCCCGGTAGTGACATGGTGAGACCAAACAGAAGTCTGAGATCAGCATACTTGTCCTCATAGCCACCCGACATCTTGGATGCGTAACTTCCACGCTCATATGCAACCTCATCATGGCTGAGCGCCCATACGGTATCATCCTTCTCATCAAATGGTATACCACATGTATAATCCGTAAAGCTTCCTCTGTTCACAGGAGGTATCATCATGAAATCTGTCACTCTGGACACAGCCTCATTATTCCACCTGAGATCTGTCATAACATCATCACCTGCAGTACCGAGGTTTGTTCTCAGCGCTCTGATAAGCTCCTCATCCTCCAGCCTTACTCCGTCCAGATGATATGTATCTATCCAATATGCGATACAATCCACATCCCTCACAGATACCATATCCATGATAACGCCTATCCCCTTGCTGTGGAAATGATCGACCATGGCCATGAACTCCGTAGGTGATCCAAATCTCGATGTCGGAGCGAACATTCCCACGGTATCATAACCCCAGCCATTGTCATCTCTATATTCCATAAGTGGCATAAACTGTATGTAGTTGTATCCCATATTCTTCACGTACATGGCAGCCTCTTTGCCAAATTCGAGATAGTTAAGAGGATATCCATCTGAGTTTCTCTTCCATGTCGGCATGTGGACCTCATATATATTTACCGGGGCAGATACACTGCCTCTCTTCTTCATATATGAAGAGTCTGACCAGCTATACTCAAGCTTTGCAAGTACCGACGCATTTCCCGGTGCCACCTCATAAACCTCAGCGTAAGGGTCTGCAAATATATCTGTATTTCCATCTCTGTATAATGCCTCGAATTTGTATCTGGTATTCATGAGATCGCCCGGAATGAACAGCTCAAACATATCAGTGTAGTCAATCCTTCTCATAGGATTCACGCGTCCATCCCATCCGTTGAAATCTCCGACCACACTGACCCTGGTTGCCCCCGGCATATTCATGCAGAACGATACACCCTGTACACCATCGAGCGTGATCTGTCTTGCTCCAAACAGATCCTTTACATGGAAATCCGACAATATTCCATCGTCTCCATTTACCACCTTCATGACATTGACCGGATCCACGCTGTATCCGAATGAATACGGATCATAGAATTCAGCCGCCTGCTCGCCTTCTGTTATGAGCTTATATGCAAATGCCCCGCTATCCTCGATCTTCACTGTAAAAAATCCCTGTGAACCTATCTCGGTCATAGGATATTTAAATATCGGCTCGCCCGTTTCTTCATTTATCCTGAGAACAAACGCAGCCGTAGCCCTCGGAAGGTATGCATTTACATAGCAGTCATTAAGACACTGGTGCATACCAAGAATATGATGAGGGTTGCCATGCGTACCCCTTGTTATCGCTGCAACCTCATCTGATTTCAATACAAATATCTCCATAAAACCCCTTCTCCTAATGTTAGTCTATCTTGTGTATAAATATTCCGCTTCTGAGCTTTGGCTCAAACCACGTTGACTTTGGAGGCATGAGAAGTCCCGCATCTGCAATGTCGAACAGTTCAGTGATGGATGTCGGATACATCGAGAATGCAACCGCCATTCCTCCATCCACCAGACGCTCAAGCTCTGCAAGTCCTCTGATTCCACCTACGAACATGATCCTCTGATCAGTTCTCGGATCCTGTATTCCAAGTATCGGTGCAAGCACATTATCCTGAAGTACCGATACGTCAAGTCTGCCCACGACATCATCCGGAACAATACCTTCTCTGACATCCAGTCTGTACCAGCTTCCATCCATGTACATTCCCACCTGTCCTTTGACCTGTGGTTCCACCGGAACATCACTGGCTGTCACATCAAATATCTTTGAAACCTCATCCATGAATTCCTGCTTGTCATGTCCGTTGAGATCCTTTACCACTCTGTTGTACGGCATGATCATAAGCTGGTCATGAGGGAAAAGTACAGAGAGGAAATAATTGAATTCCTCATCCCCGGTATATCCCGGATTCTTCTCTCTCATATGGATTCCCGCCTTGACGGCCGATGCCGCCCTGTGGTGTCCATCCGCTATATAGATATCGTCCACTCCTTCAAATGCAGCTCTGATGGTGTCTATATCTTCCTGGCCATCTATTATCCATACGTTGTGAGTGATCCTGTCAGGTGATGTGAAGCCGTACAACTTATCACCCTTCTTCACTCTATCGATGATCTCGTCAACCTTATCTATCGCTCTGTACGCAAGGAATATAGGTCCCGTCTGCGCTCCGCATGCCTCGACATGCTTTATTCTGTCTATCTCCTTGTCCTCTCTGGTATTCTCATGCTTCTTGATGACTCCATTCATATAGTCATCTATAGAAGAACATGCCACGAGTCCTGTCTGATGCCGGCCATCCATGATAAGCTCATAAATATAATAGACTGGTCTGCGCTCCATGATATATGTTCCATCATCTATCATGCCCTGAAGCAGCTGACCAGCCTTATCATATACACATGGAGCATATGTATCCACATCTGGTCCAAAGGATGTCTCTGCTCTGTCCACTTTCAAAAATGATAATGGTTCGCGCTTGACCTCTATCTCTGCTTCCTGACGGTTATACACATCGTATGGCAAGGCAGCTACTCTGCCTGCAACATCTGGTCTCGGTCTATAGGCTCTAAAACTTCTGATTGTTGCCATATTCTCTACTCCTGTCATAAATATTTTATTGTATGTGCCAATTAACCTCTTACAGCCTTGACAACCTTCTTGATCGAATCCTCATATTCCTCCTCTGATGATAATGAGGGAATCTTTGGCTCCCGGACGTTTGAGGTTCTCGGGAATCTCAAAGTTACAGCCTGCGATGTACTCATCCCAGTGCTCAAGCTTCCATGTATCCCTGTCTGAAGCTCTCTTGATCATTCTCTCATGACATACATCTTTTCTTGTATTTACCCAGATAACGAAGAGCTCTGCATCTTTCTCTGCAAGCTTAGCGCGAAGATTGTCAAGATACTCATCATCTCTGATCTCCTCTGTAAACGGAGCATTGATGAGAACTGTATCATTGTAATCCAATGCCTCAAATGCAAGATCCAGCACACAGTAATACTCGTAATCTCTGATCTCCTTCTGGAAGAAATCTGATGAACGGTTGTACTCCTGTCCGGCAACCACAAATATCTGCTTTGAAAGCACGATAAGTGTATCCTTGTCAAGGTATACACAATTGTGAAGTGCCTTTGCAACCTGCTTTGAAATAAATGTCTTTCCACATGCTGGTGGTGATGTAACTAAAATAAGCTTCTTCATATCTATAAATGCCTCCATGTAAATGAAATCAATTTTTCTAATAGTTTATCACAATTGCTATTTGCTTACAACATTTTTTAACGTTAAATAAAAATAAAGAACAGCAAAGAACAATATACGTAAAAAACCGTCAGACCTGTATTGCAGGCCTGACGATTAAGATCATATATTCCAACTATATGTTGTTATATTTTATTTTACTATGATTGTACACTTTGCGTACTTACCACTGCCATCCTTAGCCTTACATTTAATTACCACACGGCCCTTCTTCTTACCTACTACTGTTCCACTTGTTGTTACGGTAGCTATCTTCTTATTTGAAGAAACCCAGATAACTGCCTTGTTGTTTGCAGTTGCAGGACCTACTGTTGCCCTGAGTGTTATCTTTCCCTTTCTCTTTATGGTTGCTGTCTTCTTGTTTAACTTGATCGAAGAAACCATAATAACTGAATTGATTGTACACTTGGCAGTAATATTGCTTCCGTCCTTTGATTTACATGTGATAACTGCCGAACCCTTTCTAACAGCCTTGACAACTCCTGTTGACGAAACTGTTGCAACCTTGGTGTTCGATGATGACCATGTAACCGCCTTATTGTTTGCCGCTGCAGGACCTACAGTTGCCTTGAGTGTGAATGTAGCACCCTTCTTGATAGTCTTGTTTGTTGCATTGAGCTTGATGGATGTTACAGGCTGTGAAACCGTAACAGTACACTTTGCAAGCTTGCCGCTTCCATCCTTAGCCTTACATGTGATAACTGCTGTTCCCTTTGATACTGCTTTGATCGTACCATTGTTTACTGTTGCTACCTTGCTGTTAGAAGTTGTCCACTCAACATTTCTGTTATTTGCGTTAGCAGGAGCTACAGTCGATGTTATTCTGCCCTGTTTACCCACAAACAGATTCAGTTTTGTCTGATTAAGTTTTATTCCTGTAACCGGCTGGTTAACTGTAAGTCTGAGAGCTGCCTTGGCCTTTCTTCCTTCAATGCCTTCGACAGCCTCGCATGTGATTGTCGCTGTACCACGGGATTTTGCTGTTACCTCTCCATTCTGATCTACAGATGCTACTGCTTCACTCGAGCTTGTCCACTTCAGCTCTGTTTTTGAAGCATTCTCCGGATTGAGAGTCACATTCGGGGTAAACTTATCACCTACATTCACAGTCTTAGTGCTCTCACCCAATACTATTGATGATATCTGCTGGACTACTGTAACTTCACATGTTTTTGATACTCCACTTCCATCTCTTGCAGTACATGTTATTGTTGTTGTTCCGGCTTTAACACCTGTTATTGTTCCGTTTGATACTGTTGCAACACCCGGATCACTTGACTGCCATATAACATTTCTGTCATTTGCATCTTCTGGAAGTACGGTCTGCTTAACAGTTCCTCGTTCACCCACATACAGAGTGAGCTTCTCCTTGTCAAGTGTTATAGCACTTACATACTTCTTTACTGTAAGAGTGAATGATGTTGTTTTCTCACTTCCATCAACTGCTGTAGCTGTGATAACTGTGGTTCCTCTGTCGAGGGCTGTTATCAAACCATCCTTGTCAATGCTTGCAACACTCTCGTCTGATGATGCCCAGATGACTTCCTGATTCGATGCAGTTGCAGGGGATGCAGTGCTTGTTACCTGCAGTGTATCACCAGCATATATTGTTGTCTTGTCTCTGTTTATTCTAAGGCTTGTAACTCTCTGCTTTACTGTAATGTTGCAATCCACATACTCATCATCTGAAATTGAAAATCTGATAACAGCAGTTCCTGCTGATCTGGCAGTAACTGTAGCCTTTGTCTTATCTGTTGAACTATATGACACCGAAGCAACATTTGTATCTGACGATGTCCACTTCAAATTCTTGTAAATACTTGCATCATCCGCATCGATAACAGCCTCAAGTGATACTGTTCTGCTTTCCGTATCTGCTCCGAGCAGCAATTCTGCACTGTTCATATTGAGAGTCAAACCTTTTACAGGCGGCTGTACAGTCACATGACACTTGCCGTACACCTGCTCAGTATCAACAGATGTACATATGATATCAGCTTCTCCCGGATTGACTGCCTTCACATTTCCCTCGGCATCGACCGTAGCAATGCTCTCATTTGATGATGACCATACAACGCTCTGCTCCACTGCAGTATTTGGAGAAACCGTAGCAACGAGATTACTGCTTCCACCTGCAATGATCGTCATTCTAGACTGTGAAAGTGTCACGCTGTTTACTCTCTGTTCAACATTTACCTGAATTACTGTCTCTACATCAGGATTATCAGTTGATGTAAAATGAAGGAATGCGATTCCTGCACCTCTTGTTGTTATAGTCTTACTTGATGTATTAAACGACAAAACCTTATTGTTTTCTTTGCCATACGCATCAGTCACCTTACAAGTGAATCCTGATATCTCTTTGGACGCAAGACCATCCTCGGTAACACACTTTACATCCAGCTTCTTAGAGCCATTTCTTGGATATGTTCCACAGTCCATGTTGATGACTGCGCCATTCTCGTATGTTATCTGGTTGCCTGCATCATCCTTCTCGTTCTGATCTACAAGATAAAGTCCGGTAACAGGCTTGTGACACTCCATATTCACATATCCTATAGCACGATCATTCAGCAGAATGTTAATCTGAGCTGTTCCCGCCGAAACACAGGTCAGTTCTCCTGTCTCCCTGTCTATCTGTGCAACTCTTTCATTTGACGAACTCCATGTTATGTTCTTGTGTGGATTCTTTTCGTCATCCGTAGCTGTAAGTGTAGTCGTATCACCAACTCTGAAGCTGAGTGTAGAACTGTCTGACTTTACAACATTTCCATCAGTTGTATACCATACTGTGACCTTGAGCGGGTTAAGAATGTTGAGTGTGAACTTGACCTTCCCCATTCCTGCTCCTGTATAGTAATTGTATGTAATCTTCTCCGCATCCGGCTCCGCTGTAAATATATATCCATCAAGCTGTCCTCCAGTCACGGATGACGCCTCATTGCTGGCATCTATGCCCTGTATTCCTGCGTATCCTGTAGTATTCCTGTTTCGTTTATGAATTTCAACCCCATTATCATCCGTTAAAGGCTTGCCGTTGTTATCTACAGCAACAGGAAGTTCATAGTCATACCACGCCTTATGCAAACCATAGACTTTTGAAAAATCGCTAAAATCATAATCATAGTTCGTAGTATCAAGTGTTATATCCCTGCTATTCCCACTGCAACTGAACACACCATCATCGCCATAAAGTTTAGGACACACTGATATATCTATGGCCACAAGATTGTTGTTGTCAATCTCAAGTTCTTTAAGGTCAGGATGACCATCAAGCTTTATACCCTGGATATTATTGTCTGAAATATAAAGCTTCTCCAATAAACTGTTTGATGCTATATCAAGCTCTGCAAGAGAATTTGATGATGCGTCAAGATTAACCAGATTGGTGAGAGTAGATACATCAAGCTTATTTATGCCAGTATCCTTGACATAAAGCTCTCTAAGTGCTGTATTCGCAGTAAAATCCACCGCACCCAGAACATTGCTGCTGACATCAAGGTAGCTAAGACTTGTGTTCTTTGACACATCTATTGATGTAAGTCTCGTGTTAGAACAATCAAGTGTTGTAAGCGCCGGGGTATTGTCTATGTTCAGCTCAGCCACATAGCTATTTGAACAATCAAGCGAACCAAGGACTATATCACCGGATACGTCAAGCTTGGTAATTGACGAACGAACAACAACTCCACTGTCGCTCTTTGCTCCAGCACAATAAAGATTCTTAAGCTTCTCATGACCTGACACATCAAGGACAGGCAGTGAACGCATGCTGTCACAATAAAGTGTTGTAAGCTCCATGTTTGAGCCAAGATCAAGTGTTGATATGGTGGTTCCACTTACGCCAAGCACCTTAAGCCCCTTCATATTGCTGACATCTATCGATGAAAGGTTTGTTGAATTGGCATTGAGCAGTACAAGATTATTGTAATCAGCCAGAGATGTAAGGCTTGTGATCTTGTTTCCACTTATATCAAGATATGTAAGTTTCTCTGCACTTACCGGCAATGTCAGACTGTCTATTCTGTTACTTGAGACATCTATATATTCAAGATTCTCAAGATTCTCTATATCAAGATTCCTTATAGACTGCTCATTACAATCCAGCTTTGACAGATTGGTGAACAATTCTACGCCATTCAAACTTGATATAGCAGGAGAACACTTCGAAACATCTATAGATGTTACATTCGAGATCTCCGCATCTGACAGATAACCATTACTGTCTGTATCGAAATTACTCGACACATAGCTTCTAAACGACGAATCCGTAAACGTGTCAGCTATGGATACGCCATCATCCGCTGCATAAACCGGGCCAACACTGGCCAGTGACTGGACAATCATCGCTGCACTCACAGCCGCTGCCAGCCATCTCTTCCCTTTTCTCATAAAATACCTCCCTTAGTAATTCATGGTTTATTTACAATTAATCTAATTTTAGTATACCTGTTTGTGCAATGTCAACATAATGTTATCAATAATACTGCATAATATAACGCCATGCAAAACAAAAAAATTGCCGGAACATGTTCAATTCATAGCAGCAACATTATCCCGGCAAATCTTTATGATATTGTTAGCACAGACACTTCAAATATCCATATAATTTATTACTTCTTTGTGATATATCCCTTAGCCTTCAGAAGCTCTGCACAGAGAACTGCACCACCTGCAGCACCTCTTACAGTGTTGTGTGAAAGGCCAACGAACTTCCAGTCATATACTGAATCCTCACGGAGACGTCCTACGCTGATACCCATACCTTTCTCGAAGTCAACGTCCAGAGCAACCTGTGGTCTGTTGTCCTCCTCAAGGTACTGGATAAACTGCTTTGGTGCACTTGGAAGACCAAGCTCCTGAGGCGCGCCCTTGAAGCTTGTCATAGCCTCGATAAGCTGCTCCTTCGTAGGGTTCTTTCTGAACTTTACGAATACAGTTGCTGTATGTCCGTTGAGAACTGGGACTCTGATACACTGGCTTGTGATAGTGATTCCCTCTGCAGGAACGATCACACCATTCTCCTTGTCTACCTTACCCCAGATTCTGAGTGGCTCCTTCTCTGACTTCTCTTCCTCACCACCGATATATGGGATGATGTTGCCAAGCATCTCAGGCCAATCCTTGAATGTCTTACCTGCTCCTGAGATTGCCTGATATGTGCTTACGATAACCTCGTATGGCTCAAATGGCATCCATGCTGTAAGTACCGGTGCGTAGCTCTGGATTGAGCAGTTAGGCTTAACTGCAACAAATCCTCTCTCTGTTCCAAGTCTCTTCTTCTGGAACTCGATAACCTCTGCATGGTCTGCATTGATCTCTGGAACCATCATAGGAACATCAGGAGTCCATCTGTGAGCTGAGTTGTTTGAAACTACAGGAGTCTCTGTCTTGGCATAAGCCTCCTCTATAGCCTTGATCTCATCCTTTGTCATATCTACTGCTGAGAATACAAAATCAACTGTGGCAGCAACCTTCTCTACCTCATTGACATTGTATACTACAAGCTTCTTAACTGCTTCTGGCATCGGTGTATCCATCTTCCATCTGTCACCAACTGCCTCTTCGTATGTCTTGCCTGCGCTTCTTGGGCTGGCTGCAACTGTAACGACCTCGAACCAAGGATGGTTCTCAAGAAGTGAGATAAATCTCTGACCTACCATACCTGTTGCGCCAAGGATACCTACCTTTAACTTGTCACTCATTTTTCTTCTCTCCTATTTATCTTTTATTACTTTATGACTCTTACCTTAACAACTCCCTCGATTGCTGAGAGTTCTGCGATGTCGTCTGCTGTTGGCTCTACACCGATATCAAGGATAGAATATGCGTAATCGCCCTTTGCCTTGCTGATCATTCCTGATACATTGCCGCCCTTCTTGGAGAATACTCCTGTGAACTGGGTGAGCATGTTAGGGATGTTCTTGTGGCAGATAGTAACTCTGGCTACATCACTGCACTGTCCCATGTTTACGTTTGGATAGTTTACAGAGTTCTTGATGTTTCCATCGTTGATGTATGCCTTGATCTCCTTACAAGCCATAACTGCACAATTGTCCTCTGACTCTGCTGTTGAAGCTCCAAGATGTGGGAATGCTACCACGTTCTTGTAACCTGCTATAGCTGGGTTAGGGAAGTCTGTCATATACTTTGCAACCTTGCCTGAGTCGAGTGCCGCCTTCATATCCTCATCGTTGACCAGTACGTCTCTTGCGAAGTTGAGGATCTTCACGCCGTCCTTCATCAGTGCAAATGCATCTGCATTGATCATTCCCTTTGTGCTGTCAAGAGCTGGAACATGAACTGTTATATAATCACAGTCTCTGTAGATATCCTCTACATTTGTGATGTGCTTTACATCCTTTGAAAGTCCCCATGCTGCATCTACTGACACATATGGATCATATCCGTATACCTGCATGCCGAGCTTAAGCGCAACATTTGCAACCTTTGCTCCAATGGCACCAAGTCCGATTACACCGAGCTTCTTGCCAAGGATCTCATTGCCTGCGTAGTTCTTCTTCTGCTTCTCCACCATCTTGGCGATATCTGCCTCAGCGGCATTGTCCTTGACCCAGTTGTAACCGCCAACGAGATCTCTTGAAGCCATGAGGAGTGCTGCTACTACAAGCTCCTTAACACCATTTGCATTTGCTCCTGGTGTGTTAAATACTACGATACCCTTCTCAGCGCACTTATCAAGTGGAATGTTGTTGACACCTGCACCTGCACGGGCTACTGCCAGAAGGGTGTCTGACAGCTCAAGATCATGCATGGATGCACTTCTGACCAGAACTGCATCTGCATCTGCGAAATTGTCTGTTACTTCATATGTATCAGGTAAAAGCTCCATACCGCACTTGGCGATAGGGTTTAAGCAATTAATCTTTACTGACATGTCTTTTTCTCCCTTTTCTGTTACTATATATTACTTGTTCTCTGCCTCGAACTTCTTCATGAATTCTACAAGCTTCTCAACACCCTCGATAGGCATTGCGTTGTAGATAGATGCTCTCATACCACCTACTGTTCTGTGACCCTTGAGGTTGACAAATCCAGCCTCTGTAGCCTCCTTGACGAACTTTGCATCAAGGTCTGCGTCACCAGTTACAAATGGTACGTTCATGAGTGAACGGTCTTCCTTTACTACAGTTCCCTTGAAGAGCTCTGAGCTGTCGAGGAAATCATAGAGGATCTTGGCCTTCTTCTCGTTGTGAGCCTTCATAGCCTCAAGGCCGCCCATCTCCTTAACCCACTTGAATACCTTGCCACAGATATAGATGCCGTAGCATGGAGGTGTGTTGTAGAGTGAGTCCGCATCTGCCTGAGTCTTGTACTTGAGCATGGTTGGTGTAAATGGCATTACGTCATCTCTGATAAGATCCTCACGAATGATAGCCACTACTACGCCTGCAGGACCAACGTTCTTCTGAACTCCGAAGTAGATCATACCGTAATCCTCAACATTTACAGGCTGTGAGAGAATGTCTGATGACATATCTGCAACGAGTATCTTGCCCTTTGTGTTAGGAAGTGTGTGGTATGTTGTTCCATATATAGTATTGTTATGACAAATGTAAACATAATCAGCATCGTCATCTATTGGAAGATCTGAACAATCTGGGATATATGAGAAAGTCTTGTCTGCTGATGATGCAACTGCAACTGCCTTTCCATATTTCTTTGCTTCTTCGTATGCTTTCTTTGCCCACTGACCTGTGATGATGTAGTCAGCCACGCCATTCTTCATGAGATTCATTGGAATTGCTGCGAACTGCTGAGAAGCTCCTCCCTGAAGGAAAAGCACCTTGTAGTTGTCAGGTATGTTCATGAGATCTCTGAGATCCTTCTCTGCCTCTTTGATGATATTGTCGAAGGCTTTAGATCGATGGCTCATCTCCATTACGCTCATGCCTGTTCCCTTGTAATCAAGCATTTCTTCTGCTGCCTCTTTTAATACCACCTCAGGAAGAACTGAAGGGCCTGCTGAAAAGTTGTACACTCTTGCCATTTTTGTTATCTCTCCTTCTTTTTAGTTGTGACGATGATTTTTCCTTCCTGACGAACAGATTGTCAATACTTGTATTCCTTTCTGGGGACGCTCTCGCTCGTTTCGGTCTGCAGCGGTACTAAGGCTCACTTTGTATCGCCAAGTACCGGCGACCTCAAATGCCCTGCGAAAGGAATACAGCAATTTCCAATCTTGTTCTTCGCTCAAGGCAAAATCATCTGTTGTGACTTAATTAAATGTGTGCGAGATATTTTACTTAACAAAAATGTCCTTCGTTCCCATTTATGTGAAAATTCTGACTTATATTTGTTCTTTTGGTGTATCCCGCTTGCGATTGTCAAGTTTTTTGTCTTAAAATCTTATATTTTCAAGTGAATAAACTTGTTTGTCGCTTATATCCCTGTACTATAGCACTCTTTTCGCCTGTCGGCAAGTAGGGATTATATATATAAGCACCATATCTATGTTTTGTACGCGCACAAATATGGTGCCTTTCCGAGCTTATATTGACATATATTACATATCGTCCTCTGAGAAACAGGTGTCGATGGCTGCTCCCGGAGCTACCATTGGCCATACCTTGTCGTCTCCCGCTATTGTTACATCTATTACCACAGGTCTGCCTGCTGTCAGGGCTGTCTTCATTGCTGCCTCGAACTCATCAAGTGTGTTGGCTCTGATTCCCATGGCACCAAGTCCCTCTGCTACCTTGACGAAATCTACTGAATCGTCAAGCACAGTGTTGGAATATCTGTGGTCATAGAACAGCGTCTGCCACTGTCTTACCATTCCAAGTACGTGGTTGTTCAGGACTACCTGGATGATAGGCACGTTGTATCTCGCAGCTGTTGCTATCTCGTTCAGATTCATTCTGAAGCATCCGTCACCGGCTATGTTGATGACTGTCTTATCAGGTCTGCCGTACTTTGCTCCGATAGCTGCACCAACACCGTAACCCATGGTTCCAAGTCCGCCTGATGACAGGAATGTCCTAGGCTCCTTGAATGTATAGTTCTGGGCTGCCCACATCTGATGCTGTCCGACATCTGTTGTGATGATCGCATCCCCCTCTGTAAGCTCGTAGATTTTCTTGATAGCTGCAGGACCGTTCAGTGTGTCAAAGCTGTACACGTCAGGATTCTGCTTCTTGAGGTCTTCGATCTCAGACATCCACGTCTTGTTGGACTGGGCTGCAAGCTTGCTGTTGAGTATCTTCAGGACTTCCTTTGCATCGCCGACTATACTGGCATTTGTTGGGATATTCTTATCTATCTCAGCCGCATCTATATCTATATGTATGATCTTTGCATTTGGCGCGAACTTGGATGCATTTCCGGTCACACGGTCACTGAAGCGGGCACCTGCCACGATCAGCAGATCGCACTCGCTGATGCCGAAGTTGGAAGTTTTGGTTCCATGCATTCCAACCGGACCTGTGTAAAGCTCATCCTCTCCGGAAAAAGCCCCTTTTCCCATAAGGCTGTCGCAGACCGGAGCCTGGATCTTGTGGGCAAGTGCACGGACTTCTTCAGATGCATCTGCGATCACAGCACCGCCGCCAACAAAAATAAATGGCTTTTTCGCTGCTGCGATCATCTGGGCTGCTGTATCCACATCCTTCGGACGGATGGTGTCAACCTTCGGCTCTACGGCTGTGATGGTGTGACGGATATATTCACATTTTGCTGCGGTTACGTCCTTTGGCACATCTACGAGTACCGGACCAGGACGACCGCTTTTGGCGATGATAAAAGCTTTGCGGATGGTGTC
>ERZ836877.3302-NODE-3302-length-18553-cov-7.949184_pt1 | contig 18553 bp, 11 predicted proteins | sample MGYA00519469_ERZ836877 | MGnify/ENA primary metagenome ERZ836877 (study PRJEB31850, sample SAMEA3708809) | human gut metagenome | biome: human gut; feature: human-associated habitat; material: faeces | place: China | collected 2014 ... | reverse complement strand
GCCGTAAGGAGTTTATCGAAATGTTTCTCTTTGCCTTTCATGCGTGCGGTCTCCGCATTGTAGATGTCATGACCCTGCAATGGGCGCATATTGACTTTGAGAAGAATGAACTGAGTAAAGTTTTGATCAAGACTAACAAACGCCACAAAATTCCACTTACAGAACCGGCATTGCGCATCCTCCACAAGTGGCAGGGCATGGCTCGTCGGAAAAAATACGTGTTCGACCTCGTGAAAGATTCACTCAGTCTTAACGATGCTGATGCGCTCTACCGCGCGAGAAATACTGCGACCAAAAATATCAACCAATCACTGCGAGTGGTCGGCGAACGGTTGGTATTTCCCTTTCCTCTTTCATTTCATACCGCAAGACATACCTTTGCCGTGCTTGCTATCAATGATGGACTGACAATGACCGTTGTAAGCCGTCTGCTCGGGCACAGTTCTACCGACATCACCGAAAAGGTCTATGCAAAACTTCTGCCACAGACCCTTACCTCCGAAGTCGAGAAACTACACTACTCATTTCTTCCTGAAGAAATGTGATAACCCGTTGAATTTATATAACTAAACTTTGAAGGAGGTGACAAGCCTCCTTTTTTCATGTCCATATCCATGATTTTGTAGAGATGATTTTTGGGAGAAGGAGTGCCAAAAACAAGTGCCGATTTTGTGATTTAGTTATACCAAGCTAAAAATCAAGGCATTTCGTTAGCATTATTTCTAGATCGATGGTGAAAGAGATACTTTTGCACCCGATTTGAAAATAACGGCGGAGAAATCCGCAGCGCAAAAAGTACGCATAGATCTTTTATGACAAACCAAACGACCAAAATTCAAACAACGGAGGATATGCTCAAAAGAATCCTCCATATGCTTGAGGAATCGCAGGAGAGAAGCACCTCTGGCAATAGCACTCCAAACGAGTGCCGCATTTACACCAACAAAGAGCTGATGAAGTTGCTCGGTGTGGAAAGTCGTTATCTTAAAAACCTGCGAGATAATGGCTACCTCTCCTATTCCCGACACGGAGATAAGTTCTGGTACACACAGAATGATGTTGACACATTTCTACGACGTTTCAAATATGAAGCATTTGCCAGCGGAGGAGGTGAAGTATGTTGACGCCATTTGATACCATCAGCTTGCTTCCGGCTTACATCAACGAAGCAACCCACGACTATGCGGCATCGGATGAAGAAACACAGGTGTCGGATGTCGAATATACTGACATTACAATGGAGCAAAATGATCTGTCAAAACAAGATGATAGTGAGTGCCCCTATATCCGAGTAGGAACAGACTATTACCGGGAAGTCAATCGTCCACAGGCGAATGGCACGACATGCAAGTGCCTTGTCTATTGGAAGGCTTCAATTATCAAGGCTGACTTCGGAAAGGATTATCTGAATGATATACCGAAGTATGATTGCTTCTGCACCGTTCCGAGCCATACCGACTACCGCAAGATAATCGGCAACGCCTACAATCTCTATGAGCCTATCACGCACCATCCCGAACCGGGCGATTGGAGCGCGATTGACAACTTGCTTCGCCACATCTTCGAGGAGCATTACGAGTATGGTCTTGATTACATCCAGTTGCTGTATCAGATGCCGCTTCAAAAACTTCCGATACTGATATTGGTATCGGAACAACGAAACACCGGCAAGACCACTTTCCTCAATCTGCTCAAGGCAATCTTTCAGGATAATGCCACCTTCAACACCAACGAGGATTTCCGAAGTAAGTTCAATTCCGACTGGGCTGGTAAGCTGCTTATCATGGTCGATGAAGTCCTGCTGTCGAGGCGTGAAGACTCCGAGCGACTGAAGAATCTCAGTACAGCGACATCCTACAAGATGGAGTCAAAAGGCAAAGACCGAAATGAGATTGCCTTCTTCGGTAAGTTCGTTCTGTGTTCCAACAACGAGCATTTCCCCATTGTAATCGACCGCGAGGAAGTGCGCTACTGGGTGCGCAAGGTCAACTCTCTGGAAACAGATGACCCGTTCTTCATGAAGAAGCTTGTGGCACAGATTCCGGCGTTTCTCCACTTCCTTATGCAGAGAGAACTATCGGTGCAATGCGAAAACCGAATGTGGTTCAGTCCTGAAAGATTGCGCACCGCAGCCCTCAACCGTATCGTAATTTCAAACCGCTCTAAGATTGAGTTTGAGGTTGCCGAATTGCTGATGGATATAATGGACAGCACCAACGAATCATCGGTATCATTCGTGGTTAACGACATCTCCACCTTACTCAACTACAGGAATGTCCGTGCCGACCCAAGCGAGATACGCCGTCTTCTGCAAATCTACTGGCACCTCAAGCCGGTATCGAACTCACTAACCTACCGCACCTATGCCGTCGGCATGTTCCCGGCAAAGTACACAGCCAAGACTGCCGTCGGCAGATACTACACTGTCACCAGAGATTTTATTCTGAATTTATCATTATTTTGATGAATTGATGAAAGAATAAAAGAAAGGGAAGAAAATCAGCAAGTTACGCCGTCATAGGCTTTCATCAGCGGCGCGAGAACCGGTTATACAAACAATTTATTTTTCCCTTCATTTAATAATTGACTTATGATGAATAGGATGTCGCTGTTTCACTGCGAGTTATGCTCGGCTTCATCATCTCATCAAAAATCAGCCATATTTACTATTAAATAGTTGCCTCTTGTAAACCTGAAATATTCGGTTCTGATGGATGCGGAAAGAGGGGACAAGATTGCTTGCAATAATACCTCTCAGGGTATAGCCTAATATACCTTCATGCGAAGGCGGACGGCTTTCTGTGCGGAAAGAGGTGACGGCGCAAGCGCAACTATGAAACAATTTTATTCAACCCAACCAATTACACCAATATCTATATGTCTTCAGCAAAACAGATGATGGACTTCAAGCCCGTGAAGTCCATAGCAGCCAACGTCAGTAATGAACAACAGCGCAACTGGAGCGATGACCTGTTCGAGCGCAAGGCTAAGAATCCAGACCACAACTACGACCGCTCCCGAACCGCACTGAACTTTCAGATCGGACCCGGAGGAGTGATAACCACCGTCGACAAATCGCGTCGTATCGGCGACAGGGTCGAGGAGATAATCAAAAAACATCTCCGACCGGATGCCCGAGTTACCTCGATCTCCAACCGTGCAGTCATGGTTGTGTTCGGCGGCAACCGTGAGCGGATGCGTGAGATGGCTTTCGGCTCTCAGGAGTTGAACGAGTATGTGGAAACCAATAGCTATCTTGTGCGACAACCTGAAATTGAGCAATGGGCGAAGGGCATCTATGGATTCGTGTGCCGTGAATTCGGAGAAGAAAACATAGCCTCGTTCATCGTCCATCTTGACGAAACTGGACCACATGCGCATTGTGTGTTCGTGCCGTTGACCGCCGACGGACGCCTCAGTTCAAAGGAAGTGCTCGGAGGCAAAAACAAATTCGAAGCGAAGCAGCACATGCGAGACCTGCATACCCGGCTTGCCGAAGTGAACCGTAAATACGGCCTCGACCGTGGCGATGACATCCATGAGACAGGAGCCCGCCATCGTTCGACCGCTGAATACAATCGCGACCTTCACCGCGAGAACGCCAGACTCGAAACCCTTATAGACGACAACCGCGAACAGTTGCGTCAGCTCGAAGATGAAATTCGGAAATCGGAGAGGCGAGTGAAGGGTCTAACGACCATGATTGCAAATCTCGAAAGGCAGGAGGCTGAACTGAATGACGAGATAGCACAGTTGGAGTCAGAGATAGAGAATGGCGCCGGAGATGTTTCCGAATTGCGTTGCCGCATCGCTTCCCTTGAATCCCAGCTTGAATCTACCGGACAGAAACTCGCAGACAAACGCGACAAGCTAAAGACCGCAGACCGGCAACTCACCGAGCTTCAAGATGAACTTGACGCTCTCACCGAAAAACGTGATAATGCTCAAAAGAATTTCCACGAGTTCACGGAAAAGAATCAAGAGCAGGTACGCATGAGGCTGACCGATGCCGTCTTCGGAAGACTCGTGGTTGATATCCGTGAACTATTCGCAGCGATGCCATCGGAACTGAAAGAAGATTTAGATGGCGAGTTCCTGACTGCAATCGCCGAGCAGCCCAATGAGATTTTGAAGTGTGCAATGTATCTGTTCCTCGGCTATCTCGATGGCGCATCCCAATTCGCCCAATCATGCGGAGGCGGTAGCAGCGACAGCTCGTTCCCATGGGGGCGCAAAGAAGATGAAGATGACCGCCGTTTCGCCTACCGATGCATGATGCACGCTCACATGATGCTGAAACCATCCCAGCCCAAACGAGGTGTATCAGGCAGACGTTAAAATTTATTTATGCCTGACAGCCAAACTTTCACGGAAATATTGTACCTTTGTAATTGGTAAGTAACGCTTATCTGAAAATGACCAAGTAATTATCACAAAGACATACGGCGCGAGCCGAACCCTTTGAGAACACCCTTGTAGTCGTTACAGGCTTTGGTCGGCCTTCAGATGCTACCTGGGTGTTCTCATTTTGTTTATATGGAATTTATAGACAACGTAAATAAGACGTTGAAAGACGATATGGCTCTCACCTTGCGTTCAGGTTCCAAGGTGGCTATCGCCGCGTCATGTTTTTCCATATATGCATTTCAAGAGTTGAAAGAGCAACTCTCAGATATATCCGAACTTCGCTTCATTTTCACTTCGCCTTCTTTCATAACCGAAAAGGCTGACAAGCAAAAGCGCGAGTTCTACATTCCCCGTCTTAATCGTGAACGCGACCTCTATGGCTCAGAGTTTGAAATCAAGCTTCGTAATGAGCTTTCTTTGAAAGCTGTAGCCAAAGAGTGCGCTGAGTGGATTCGTAAAAAGGTTTGCTTCAAATCTAACCGCACCAATGCCGGCATGCCGTCATTTGCCACCATTGACGAAACCACATATATGCCACTTGGAGGCTTTACTACGGTTGAGTTAGGTTGCGAGCGCGGCAATAGCCTCGCTATCGCAATCAATAAGATGGAGGCTCCATTCTCTCAACAGTATCTTCAAATCTTCAATCAGATTTGGAACGACGGCGACAAGCTCCAAGTCGTTACCGAGGAAGTGCTCGACAATATCACCAACGCTTACAAAGAAAACTCTCCGGAGTTTATCTACTTTGTTACACTCTATAATATCTTCAACGAGTTTCTTGAAGATATTTCGGAGGATGTACTGCCTAACGAGGCCACCGGCTTCAAGTCGAGTGTGATATGGAACAAGCTCTACAATTTCCAACGTGATGCGGCTCTTGCCATCATCAACAAGTTGGAAAAGTACAACGGATGCATCCTTGCCGACTCCGTGGGGCTCGGCAAGACATTCACCGCTCTTTCGGTCATAAAATACTATGAGAACCGCAACAAGTCCGTTCTCGTTCTATGCCCGAAGAAACTTCACGATAACTGGGTTACATACCGTAGCAACTATGTCAATAACCCTCTCGTTGCCGATCGTTTGCGCTATGATATTCTCTATCATACCGACCTGTCGCGCTCGTCGGGTCAGAGCAACGGCCTCGACCTCGAACACATAAACTGGGGCAATTATGACCTTGTGGTAATTGACGAGAGCCACAATTTCCGTAACGGCGGCAAAGTTACCACCGACGAGAACGACGAGAATCCGCGCGAGAACCGCTATCTCCAGTTGATGAACAAGGTTATCCGCGCCGGGGTCAAGACCAAGGTGCTTATGTTGTCGGCCACACCGGTCAACAACCGCTTCAACGACCTGCGCAACCAACTTGCACTCGCTTACGAGGGTGACAGCTCGATTATGGACGCGCAGCTCAAAACATCAACCTCTCTTGACGATATTTTCCGTCAGGCGCAGACCGCTTTTAACAGGTGGTCCAAACTTACGCCGGAAGATCGTACCACAAAAGCACTCCTCGAATCCCTGAGCTTCGACTTCTTTGAAGTCCTCGACAGCGTAACCATTGCCCGTTCCCGCAAGCACATCGAACAATATTACGATACTACCGACATAGGCAAATTCCCGGAGAGATTGAAACCGATCTCCCGTGCACCTAAACTTACAGACCTGCCTACGGCTGTCAGCTTCAATGATATTTTCGTCAGTGTGACGGAACTTAACCTCGCTATCTACACGCCCTCCGATTTTATTTTGCCGAGCAAGTTGGAGAAATATATGGAGGCGCATGAGGACGGACGCTTTAGCAATCTTTCGCGCAGTGGCCGTGAACGAGGCATCAGGCAACTTATGAGCATCAATCTGCTCAAACGCCTCGAAAGTTCTGTCAATTCGTTCCGCCTGACGCTTACCCGAATCAAGAACTTTATCGAGGCAACCATCAATTCCATTGATGCAGTTGCCGCCTTTGGCTCCCATGCCAACATTAACGATTACGACTTTGAAAACGGTCTTGACTTCGACGAACGCGAAGATACAGTTTTCATTGGTGGCAAGAAGACAAAGATTGACCTCGCCGATATGGACTACGTTCAATGGCGCGGCTATCTTGCCAAAGATCTTGACAATCTGAACACTCTGCTGTTCATGTTTGCCGACATCACCCCTGAACATGACAGCAAACTGCAAATGCTCATTGAGGACATTCGCAATAAGTTTGCCAATCCCATAAATGGCGACAATAGGAAGATTATAGTCTTTACTGCCTTTTCCGACACTGCTCAGTATCTCTACGACAACATCGCACCGCTCATCAAAGAGCGGACAGGACTTAATACAGCTTTAGTGTCGGGTGACGTGGAAGCTCGCTCAACTTTGAAACTCCGAGAGAAAATGGACTTTAACAAAGTCCTGACGCTTTTCTCGCCCATCTCTAAAGAGAAAGAATCGCTTTATCCAAATCTTAATGAGGAAATTGACGTGCTAATCGCCACCGACTGCATCTCGGAGGGGCAGAACCTTCAAGACTGCGATTTCCTCATTAACTATGATATTCACTGGAATCCCGTGCGCATCATTCAGCGTTTCGGTCGCATCGACCGCATAGGCTCGCGCAATGCGGTTATTCAGCTCGTCAACTACTGGCCCGACATGGATCTTGACGATTACATCAATCTCAAAGGTCGCGTCGAGTCGCGTATGAAAGTGTCGGTACTCACCGCCACCGACGATGATAACCCACTTTCCAACGAGGAAAAAGGAGACCTTGAATATCGTCGAAAGCAGCTTGAACGCCTTCAGTCCGAGGTCGTTGACCTCGAAGAAATGAACTCCGGCGTGTCAATCATGGACTTGGGATTGAATGAATTTAGACTCGACTTGCTCGAATACATCAATCAGGGACATGACATTGAGCACACGCCGCACGGTCTCCACGCCATTGTTCCGGCGACGTCCGAGACCCCTCCGGGAGTCGTGTTCGTCCTGAAGAATCGCAACAATTCCGTTAATATCGACCGTAAGAACAGACTGCATCCGTTCTATATGGTCTATACCGGGCAGGATTCCTCGGTCATTGTAAATCACCTCGAACCTAAAGACCTGCTCGACCGTTTGCGTATGCTCTGCAAAGGCAAGTCTGAGCCTTTTATGGAACTGTGTCGCAAGTTCAACGGTGAAACCCGTGACGGTCAGCGTATGGGTACATATTCGCGACTTCTTGGCGATGCCATCGCCTCGATTATCAAAGTCAAAGAGCAAAGCGACCTTTTCTCTTTCTTTGAGGGAGACCCCGACGCGCTTTTCGGCAACGAAGTTCGTGGCCTCGATAATTTTGAACTTATATGTTTCCTCGTAATAAAGCAACTATGAGACTATTCACATCAAAGGAGAATACGATTATTAAGCAATTAGTTGCGTATAAGCAATCTGGTAAATTACGAGATTTACAGGTTGCGCCCTTATTGCGAAAAAACTTATCAATATTGGCTTTAAGATGGGAAGTTGAACCAATTCCCCAAGTTTTTGTATATGCACCTCATAGAGAGAACAGAACAATTGAGGAATCCACTCGTGAAAATTTCTTCTCAGTATTGGACTTTGTATTCTTTATCGAAGAATTAGTAGAACGACGTTTTGTAAAGTTACTGGAAATACCAAGTCGCCTCCCTGAAAAGCAAAGGATATTATATGATAAAGAAAAATACTCTTTTAATTCTGATAAAAATCAATTTGTTGAAAATGGTGTAGATGAAAGTTTTCTTTCATTATTTGGAGATTTTCAGTATCAATTATTTGGAGTAAAAGGTAATATGACATATGCGACTAACATAGATGCGCAAATTATCCCAAATAGTTTTGCTTACAATCTTGATAAAATTGCATATACTATAATCTATCCTTTACCGATAGCAGAAGAGTATGTGCGCGAAGGATTCTACTCATTAGAGGATAGAAGACATATCTCTCAACAAAAATTAAATTCTGCAACCCTGCTCACCACCAATGAATCATTAAGAACCAGTAAAGATGCGTTAAAAATAAGTAATCGTTCTTATAAAGTTGCTATATGCGCTTTGTTATTATCATTCATTTTTGGACTAATCCAATGTTGCAGTGATAGTAAGGTTGAGGATAATCAATTTGATAAACTTATACAAACCATACAGGATAATGCTCGGACTACCATCAACGACTGAAGTTAACCGCCCAATGCCTAAGGCTCAACTTTATAAAAAGTTTGAGCTGAAACAGGCACAGCGTGACGCTTTCGATGCGGACGTAGCACGAATGGAAATCGTCAACTTCATTGCTCCGCAGTCATTGCCGGGTATCGCCGAGGGTGCCGAGGTAAAGGCTGTTTTTGTGGTCGATGTCGAGCTGAAACGCCACGACTATGACACCAAAAACATTATCCTTATCGCCAAGCTCATTCCGCATAGCATTATCTTCGCTCTACGTCATGAGGATAAGGTACAGCTTGCCGTCTATCACACCAAGCTCTTTACCGGCCCGTGGCAATCTCTACAAGCCTCCAATCTTACGCTTTCAGGCTTAAACCTTGATGCCGTATGGCAGAATATCGTCGCATTTGTCGGTGAACTGGAAGTTGCCGACGGCAACTCTCTCACCGAACAAATCCGCGTTGACGAGGAACGAGCAAGGCTCGCTCGTCAGATTGAGTCGTTGGAACGCTTAATGCGATCCACATCTCAACCTCGCCGTCAACGGGAACTATATGCTGAAATCAAAAAGCTGAAAGGAGGTCTCCATGGACAATAATAGACTTGAATCTATTAGTGTATCGGCTGTGAATACATATTTCAGTCGAAATGGGTACGTTGTCCCACATACAAGTGAGCAGGACAAGACTCCGCTGTGGGACGGTCAGCTTTTTATTTACAAGAAACGAGATGAATTTTCCAATGAGACTTTTAATTGTCAGATTCCTGTTCAAATAAAGTCATCATATCACAATGGCGGAAAATTCCCTAATCGCACTACTCATTCTGTTACTCTCGTAGACTTGAATAATTATCTTGAAGATGGTGGCTTGGCTTTCTTCAAGGTTCTCATATCTAATGAAAAGGAACAAATCTACTGCGCTTTCCTTAATAAGCTCGAATTAAAAAGAGCAATAGAAAGCGCAAAAGGAAACACTTCTAGAACCATTGAATTGAGGAAAATTCCTGACAATTATCAGGAAGTCCTCAAAGAGTTTTTTCGCATTCATATTCAACGTAATAATCCTATAATGGATGTTAACGATATGCCTGCGAAAATGAACGCTGTGTTGGCACCATCTTTTGAGGGTGAGTTCGATAATCTTTCCTACCTTGCAACACACCCCATTGACTTTTTGATTAAGACATCTGACAATCAAAAATTTTATCCTGGTACTGGCCCATTGCCACTGCATTATTCTTGTGTTGTCAATAAAAATGTTTCAATTAAGGATGAAACGTTTTTTGACTCATTTGAAATGCTTTACGACACAGATGGCATACACTACACAGTAAATGATATAATTACCTTAATTAGGCCTTACGAATTAAGAAACTCAGATGGTTCCCCAGCAAAGGGGCATTTTCAATTAAATATCCAACCACGCAAACTTTCTGAGTATCTTAATGCTCTAAGATTTGTCATATCTTTAGCGGAGCACAAGGAAATTTCATTTGGCGAACTTCATCAAGATTTAGTTGAACTAAATTCCGATGATCAGTTCTTTTCCGATAGCAAAGTTAATTTGCAACGTTGGACCAAAATTAAAGATACTCTTGGACTGCTTGGCGTGTCGGAGGAACTTAATCTTGAAAACCTATCGGATGAAGATTTACATCATCTAAATTTACTCGCCAAGGGTATCTACGATAAGAAACCATTATCGGTAGATTTCAATGGGCAAGGACTCCTTAACGCGAAATATTCAAATCTATATATCGCCGTAGTCGTAAGTAAGAACGAAGATGGTACATACCAGTTACTTAATATTTACGACCAGAATATAACTATTTCGTATCGTATTGACGAAAAACAAAGACAAATCACGTCTATATTTTCAATGTTGTTTGAACAGGATATATTGCCGTCAAATATCCTTTGGGATAAAATTCTCCCGTTCTATAAAAAATACCAACAGATAAATCCCGACTTGTTCAGTCGGACAAATTATGACGTGTTAAATCTACTCCGTCATTACGATCAGACGCCCAAAACAGAGATAATTGATGCCACAATCTCTTTATTAGAATGGATGATTGAAGAAGATTCGGATAAGGAGACCAAAGATGTTCATTTCCTCAACTTGGCTCAGGCGCTAAAACGCAAGCATGGCAAGTTAAGCGACGATATGAACAACCGATTAATTGAAATTTCCTTTGAAACTCGAAGAAAGGACCACCAATTTGCATGTTGTGTACTTTTAGAGGAATATCAACGAGCCAATTATTTGTGGTCTAAATTGTCTGAAGATGAACGAAAATTCTTAGAGACAATGCCAATTTGCAATTTATTAAAACACAATAATAATGGATAAACTAAAAATGCAAAGCCGTGATGTCGTAGGCGGCAACGTGGAGAAGATAGCCACGTTGTTTCCTCAATGCGTCACAGAGCGCATAGGCAAGAACGGCACCGCCGAACTAGCCATTGACTTCGACAAGCTCCGTGCGGAACTGTCGAACGACGCGCTCGATGACGGCGAGGAACGCTATCAGTTCACTTGGCCCGATAAACGCGCTGCTTCCCGACTCGCTAACGAGCCGGTCAATCTCACTTTACGCCCTTGTCGCAAAGAATCTGTCGGTAAGGACGGAACTCCAGGAGACTTCACTTCTGAAAACCTCTACATCGAAGGCGACAATCTCGATGTCCTCAAAGTCCTTCGTGAAACCTACCTCGGTCGAGTCAAAATGATTTACATTGACCCTCCCTATAATACGGGTAATGATTTCGTCTATAATGACGATTTCGCCCAGGGTAAAGAGGGATTTGAACAGACCAATGGTGCATTTGATGCAGAGGGCAACCAAATGCACGATGACCCCATGCAACGCAATACAGAGGCCAATGGTCGTTTTCACACCGACTGGCTCAACATGATATACCCGCGGCTGAAAGTAGCTCGTGACCTTCTCACAGAAGATGGTGTCATTTTTATCTCGATAGATGATGGTGAACTTGAAAATCTCAAACGTATGTGCAATGAGATTTTTGGAGCTTCGAACTTTCGAAATACAATCTTAGTTCGGAGAAGAATCAAAAGCCTAAACTCTCAGTTCGCAGACAATGGGCTGACAAGCATGAACGTTGGATTTGAATATATCCTTGTATATTCAAAATCTGACAAATTCTTAATGAAAGCGCTCAGACAAAAAAAAGTAGACGCATCTCCCAAAGGAAGATGGGATGTGTTTTGGAGTAATGCCGACAGACCTACCATGCGTTACGACATCCTCGGATTTACTCCTGCTACTGGTCAATGGCGAAACAGTAAAGAAAAGGCAGAAAAGGCCGTTGAGAATTATAAACTGTTCGAGGAACAGTTTGCCGATAAAATGACGTTGGAAGAGTACTCTAAAAATAACGGGATTACAGATTTTATCCGCCGTATCCCTAATGCCACCGGCAAAAATGGAGGAGTACAACATTGGGTTGCGCCATCTGATACAGCACTGAGAACGAGTAACTGGACTGATATAGAAGTTTCTCAAATTAGTAAGGAAATCGACTTACCGTTTGATAATCCTAAAAGTCGTCAACTGATTGCTGAACTAATCAAGCTTTCAGAATTCACTCAAACTGATATTGTTCTTGACTTCTTCAGCGGCAGTGCTACCACCGCACATGCTGTAATGAAGCTCAATGCTGAGGACGGAGGAAAACGTAAGTTCATTATGGTGCAACTTCCCGAAGTTACCGATGAAAAGAGCGAGGCACGCAAGGCTGGCTATGCCAACATTTGTGAGATTGGCAAGGAACGCATACGCCGTGCTGGTAAGAAAATCAGAGAAGAAGCGGGTCAAGCTGCGGACGGCTTAGACACCGGCTTCCGTGTCCTCAAACTCGCCTCGTCGAATATGGAGGACGTATTCTATACTCCTGATAAGTTCGAACCGTCGCTACTCGATAGTCTTGTTGACAACATCAAGGGTGACCGTTCCGGCGAAGACCTTCTGTTCCAGGTTATGCTCAACCTTGGCATCGAACTCTCCGCTAACATCGAGCGCAAGGAAATCGCGGGCAAGGAGGTGTTTTCCGTCGATGATGACTACCTGCTCGCTTGCTTCGACAAGGACGTAAACGAAACAACCATCGAGGAAATGGCGAAGCTACTTCCGACGCACCTCGTTATCCGCGATGCTTCCGCCGCTAACGACAATGTGCTCGACAACTTCGACCAAATTATCGAATCCTACTCAAACGAGAAGAAGATAACAACCCATATCCTCTAATTATCATGTCAGATATCAATAAACTCTATGAAGAATGGCTTTCATATCAGCCATTGCCAGAGGATGCTTCTAATCGGCTAAGGCAGAAGTTTATGTTGGAGTTTAACTATAACTCCAATCATATAGAAGGCAATACTCTTACTTACGGACAGACAGAACTTTTACTCTTGTTCGGGAAAGTTGCCGAGGGCGCTCAGATGAAAGATCTGGAAGAAATGAAAGCCCACAACGTTGGCCTGAAAATGATGATTGAGGAAGCCCACAATCAAGACTGCCAACTAAGTGAAACTTTCATACGCCAACTCCATCATACTCTTTTGCGTGAAGATTATAAGGTCTATCGTGAAAGTTCATCAGGTGTTACAACATCCTATACTGTTCACGCAGGACAGTATAAAACACGCCCCAACTCCGTTATTACGGCTACAGGTGAACGATTTGAATACGCTTCTCCTGAGGAAACCCCTGCTTTAATGACAGACCTTATTGAATGGTACAAAGAGGAAGAACTAAAGAAAAATCTTACTCCCATTCAATTAGCTGCAGTATTCCATTATCGCTATATCCGTATACATCCTTTTGAGGACGGCAACGGTCGTATCGCTCGTTTATTGGTTAACTATATATTACTTCGCCACAATTATCCCATGATAGTTGTGAAAACCAAAAACAAGCAAGAATATCTCAATGCGTTAAACCAATGTGATGTGGTAGTTGGCATGGTACCGTCTCTAGGAGCACATGCGGATTTAACTCAATTAAATCCGTTTGTCTCGTATATGGAAAAATGCCTAACAGCCGCATTGGAAACCTGCATAAAGGCAGCGAAGGGCGAATCAATCGAAGAAGATGATGACTTTGATAAGGAACTTGCCATTCTTGAACGGCAGATCAAGCAGAAGGAGGATGCAAAGAAACAAGAAGCATCACGATATAACGTGATGAAGTCTCCTGACAGAGTATGGGATGTGCTTGAATATGTATATTTCCCAATAGCAAAAAAGTTATCAGATATAAATATATCGATGCAACGATTTTTTGGTTATACTCTTGTATCCAATATTCTTTATGGTTCTAATCCAACAAGAGGCTTTCATCTCAATCAATCTATGCGTGGATATCAAGGGGATACGCGACTAACACAATCGATTATTGAAGCAACAAGGATGTGTTTTAGTAGTGTATTACAAAATCCAAAAAATGAAATTATTGGAAATGTTTCAATTTCGCAATTATTTCAAATTGATTTTAAGGTGGATAGGTATCTGATACAAGGCAAATGGGCATATGCCTACGGGAAATATCCAACTTATGAACAAATGAATGAGTATGTCAGGCAATATAAGGAGGGACTACTTAACACAATCAAGGGAAAAATCGACGGCGCATCATGAAATTTCAGTTTAAGATACAAGGATATCAGACGGAGGCCGTCGAAGATACGGTGAATGTGTTCCGTGGGCAACCTAAGCGTGATCCTAAACACTATCGTCGCGATATTGGCAAGATAGCCAAAGGCTCTATCTTCTCAGAGGAGGAAGAAGCAGGCTATCGTAATGCTGATGTTGAGCTTGACAAGAAGCGGCTTCTAAACAATATACGCGATATTCAGATTCAGAACCAAATCGTACCGAGTACATCACTGAGCGACGGTCACGGTGTGGTGAATCTCGACATCGAGATGGAGACCGGCACCGGCAAGACCTATGTCTATATCAAGACGATGTTTGAACTCAACAAACAGTATGGCTGGAGCAAGTTCATCATCGTTGTGCCGAGCATCGCCATCCGCGAGGGCGTGGCTAAGTCTTTCCGTATGCTTGAAGACCATTTCATGGAGCATTACGGAAAGAAAGCCCGTTGGTTTGTCTATAACAGCTCGAACCTCAATCAACTCGACCAGTTCTCGCAAGACAGCGGTATCTCGGTTATGATTATCAATACTCAGGCTTTTGCAACCTCCATGAAAGAGGGTGGTAAAAGCAAAGAGAGCCGCATAATCTACTCGAAGCGTGATGAATTTGGCTCGCGCCGTCCGATTGATGTCATAGCCGCCAACCGTCCGATAATCATCATGGACGAGCCACAGAAGATGGAGGGCGCCGCAACCCAGGGAGCGCTCGCAAAGTTCAAGCCCCTCTTTGTGCTCAACTATTCTGCCACACATAAAACCAAGCACGATACCATATATGCGCTTGATGCCTACGACGCTTACCGAGAACAACTCGTCAAGCGTATTCAGGTGCAGGGCTTCGAGATCAAGAATCTCAAAGGTACGAGCGGATATATGTATATCGACGGCATGGTGCTCTCGCCCAAGCGTCCGCCGGAAGTACGCATTGAATTGGAGTGTAAGCGGGTCGATGGCTCTATCCGTCGTGAAGTGAAAAAGTTTGCAACCGGCGATTCTCTATTTGCAGCCTCTGGTCTTGCACAATACGAGGACTTCGTTATCTCTGAAATAAATCCCCGTGGTCGTGGCTCCGTCATATTCCTTAACGGCACTACAATTTATTGCGGCGATGTGGTCGGCGATACCAACGAGGAAGCGATGCAGCGCGTCCAGATAAGGCAAACCATCATTGCCCACCTCACGAAAGAAAAAGAACTTTTCAACCGTGGCATAAAGTGCCTCTCCCTTTTCTTCATTGACGAAGTGAGCCACTATCGCCAATATGACGAGGACGGCAATGAGGTAAAGGGTAAGTTCCAGCGTATCTTCGAGGAAGAATACTCTCGAATTGTCAACGATTTTATTACAATCTTTGATACACCTTACGATAGGTATCTGCAAAGTTTCAAACCATACGAAACACATAAGGGCTATTTTTCTATTGACAAGAAAGGTCGCGCAATCAATTCAAAGGAGAAAGATTCCGAGGACAACACCTCGGCATACGATCTTATCCTAAAGAATAAGGAACGGCTACTAAGTTTTGAAGAACCAACCCGCTTTATCTTCTCCCATTCGGCACTTCGTGAGGGCTGGGATAACCCAAATGTATTCCAGATTTGTACGCTACGCCACAGCAATTCGACTACAGCCAAACGCCAGGAGGTTGGCCGTGGCTTGCGTATCTGCGTTGACAGGAACGGTATCCGCCAGGATAAGGAACTTCTCGGCGAGGATGTTCACGAGGTGAACCAACTGACAGTCATTGCAAACGAAAGCTATACGGACTTCACTGTCGCTCTACAACTTGAGACTCGCGAAGCTCTGCGCGACCGCGTAACAGCCGCGTCGCAGGATTACTTTATCGGCAAAGTTGTAACGGATTCAAATGGAGAGAAGCATATCATCGACCTTATGGACGCCACTCTGATTTTGGGTTATCTATATCAGAGCGGATATGTTACTCGCGATGGCAACCTCACGCAGAAATATCACACTGATGCTGCGGCAAACGAGCTGATGATCCTGCCTGCCGATTCTCCGATAAAAAATATCGAAGAAGGAATGCAGACGTTGATTGCCGGTATCTTCAATCCCAAAGTGCTGGAAGATATGGTGGAGGAAGTGTCTGCCGCAACTCCTGCCAATGAGCTTAACGGCAACTTTACAGACAAGCGTTTCCAGAAACTTTGGAACGAGATTAACCACAAGTATATCTATACCGTTCATTACGACAGCGAGGAGCTTATTGAGAAAGCCATTGCCAATCTGAAGAAAAATCTCACTGTAACCAAACTTCAATATGTGATGGTTACAGGCCAACAGGATAAAGAAAAAGTCACAGAATTTGGCAATACTAAATCGACAACACGCGAACTGACTGATGTATGTACCTCGTCTGTTCCATACGATGCTGTCGGTGACATTGCCAAAGGCGCTCGTTTAACCCGTCGTTCTGTTGTGAAAATCCTAAAAGGTATCGGACTGAAAACGTTGCTCTTCAAGAATAATCCGGAAGAATTTATCCGCAACGTCATCAAAGCTATCCGCGAAGAAAAGGCGACAATGATTGTTGACCATATTACCTACAATCCCACTAAGGCCGAGCCGTACGACAGCACAATTTTCGTGCCGGAGCGTAGGCTGAATGTCAACAAGGCGATTGAGTTGTCAAAGCATATCACACCATACGTAGCCTACGATAGCGACGGTGAACGCAACTTCGCAGCTTCATTGCAATCAGCCACGGAAGTTCTTATCTTTGCGAAGCTGCCGCGCAAGCTTAAAATACCGACACCGGTTGGTTACTATGCTCCTGACTGGGCGATAGTTTTTGAGGAAGGAACTGTTCGCCATGTGTTCTTTGTTGCCGAAACCAAAGGCTCACTTGACAAGATGGAACTCCGAGGTGTTGAACTCGCCAAGACCGAATGTGCAAAGCGCCTCTTTAACTCTATCTCGACCCACACCACCCGTTACGGTGTAGTTGATAAGTTTGAAAATCTGTATAACATCATAAACGGTATTGACTGATATGGATAGCGGACAGATTATATTATTTCAGACGCAGGGTGGAGAGACGAAGATTGAGGTTCGGCTTTCCAATGAGACTGTGTGGCTTACGGCAGACCAGATGGCTGACTTGTTTCAGCGCAACAAGTCAACCATTTCACGACATATTAAAAACGTGCTTGAGAGTGGTGAATTACAGCGAAAATCAGTTGTTGCAGAAAATGCAACTACTGCCTCTGATGGGAAAACCTATGTTGTCGCATATTATAATCTTGACATGATTATCAGCGTAGGGTATCGTGTCAATTCGCATCGTGGTGTGCAGTTCCGCCAATGGGCTACCCAAGTGCTGAAAGAGTATATGATCAAGGGATTCGCTCTCAATGACGATTTGCTAAAGAATGCCGGGCAGGGGAATTACTTTGATGAACTGTTGGCGCGTATCCGCGACATCCGCAGTTCGGAGAAGGTATTCTACCGTAAGGTGCTGGAGATTTATGCCCTCAGCATCGACTATGACCCTCGTACCTCCATCACCCAACAGTTCTTCAAGACTGTGCAGAATAAGATGCACTTTGCCGCCCACGGACACACTGCCGCAGAGGTGATTTACGACCGTGCCAATGCCGAGAGGGATTTCATGGGTCTGACTTCGTGGCGAGGAGCAATGCCAACCAAACATGAGGCAGAGATTGCCAAGAATTATCTTTCGGAGGAAGAGGTCGACATGCTGAACCGTATTGTCAACCTCTATCTTGACTTTGCCGAACTTCAAGCCAAGAGCCATGTCCCCATGTATATGAAAGACTGGATTCAGAAGCTCGATGATTTCCTGAAGCTGTCGGGTAAAGAATTGCTGAATCATGCCGGAAGCGTGTCAGCCGAAGTTGCCAAACTCAAAGCCAACGAGGAATACGACAAATTCCATGAGCGCACCCAATATCAACTCTCCCCGGTAGAAATCCACTTCCTCGAAGCCTTCGAAGCCGAAAGAAAGCGACTCGGAGGCAAAAAATCATAATCGACTACAACATGCTATCACGCATCCGTGTTGACGGCATGTTGACATAAATTTTGGATTTGCAGACAATATGCAGACAATTTTGAGGAAAGAAATAAGCCAAACTGCTGTGGATTAGCAATTTGGCTTGTTTTATTGGTGATCCGCGAGTGCTTTGTTTTGCTCGCGTATATCTTTGATTATTAAGAGGTTACAACTCTTGTTTATGTGTCAATGTACCACAGTGTGTACCACATTTGGTACGTTGACGAGGACAAAATT
>ERZ836877.3297-NODE-3297-length-18570-cov-2.808426_pt1 | contig 18570 bp, 18 predicted proteins | sample MGYA00519469_ERZ836877 | MGnify/ENA primary metagenome ERZ836877 (study PRJEB31850, sample SAMEA3708809) | human gut metagenome | biome: human gut; feature: human-associated habitat; material: faeces | place: China | collected 2014 ... | reverse complement strand
AAAAAAAAAAAAAAAAAAAAAAAAAAAAAATTTGTAAAAAAAAAAAAAAAAAAAAAAAAAAAAAAAAAAAATACGCGCTTATAAATTGAATTTTATTTTTTCAGAAAAAGTTAGCACTCACATATTGACAGTGCTAACAGACGGTGCTATAATACCTCACGTAAACGGAAGGAAGCCGAAAGGAGCGGCGGACGGACGAAAGTCCGAGAGCCGCGCCGAGGCGGAAAACCTTCCGCGACAACTAAAATGAAACGATTTCAATGGAGGGATTGTTATGTTGTTCAGCAACGTTTTTTCCGATATGTTTGATGATATGTTCGATATGCCGACCGCCAATCAGAATGCCAAGGGTCTGATGAACTGCGATGTGAAGGAATATGACGATCACTACGAGCTGGATCTGGATATGGCCGGTTTCAAGAAGGGCGATATCAAGGCCGAGCTGAAGGACGGTTACCTGACCATCAAGGCTGAGCGTAAGAGCGACGACAAGGAGACCGATCAGAAGGGCCGCGTGATTCGCAGCGAGCGCTTCATGGGCACCTGTCAGCGCACCTTCTATGTGGGCGACCATGTGAAGAAAGAAGATGTGGCCGCTGCCTATGAGGACGGCGTGCTGAAGCTGAACGTGCCCAAGAAGGTCGAACAGCCGAAAGTGGAAGAAAGCCACTACATTGATATTCAGTAACGGATGACCGCCGGAGACGGCGGGGACAAATGCAGTTTACGCCGGGTGCGAAAGCGCCCGGCGCTTTGTCGTTTTGGGGCGAAAAAAGCGTGTTTGAAAAAATTCCGTAAGTTACCAAAAAAAGCAGGATTTTTGCGGGGTGGGGGTCGTATTGTATAAAGGATATTACTGAAAGGAAATTAATATGATGCGGAAAATTGCCATTCTGATTCCGTGCTACAACGAATCCAAGACGATTGCGAAGGTTGTCAAAGATTATCATCGGGTGCTGCCCGACGCGGAGATTTACGTTTATGATAACAACTCGTCGGATGGGACGGATCAGATTGCAAGGGAAGCGGGGGCGATCGTCCGGTATGAGCGCCGCCAAGGAAAAGGCAACGTCATTCGGACGATGTTCCGCGAGATTGAGGCGGACTGCTACCTGATGATCGACGGCGACGACACATACCCGGCGGAAAACGCGCCGGAGATGGTTTCGCTTGTGCTCGATCAACACGTCGATATGGTCATCGGGGATCGCCTGTCTTCGACGTATTTCACGGAGAACAAGCGTCCCTTCCATAATTCGGGCAACATGCTCGTGCGCAATCTGGTCAACGGCCTGTTTCACGGCAATGTAACGGATATCATGACGGGCTATCGCGCGTTCAGCCGCACGTTCGTCAAGACGTTCCCCGTCCTTTCCAAGGGATTTGAGATTGAGACCGAAATGACAATTCACGCGCTGGATAAAAATCTTTCGCTCGCTTCCATTCCGGTGGGCTATCGGGATCGGCCGCAGGGGAGCGAAAGCAAGCTGAACACGGTATCGGACGGATGCCGGGTTTTGAAGACCATTGTGCGCCTGTTTAAAGATTACAAGCCTCTTCTCTTTTTCGGCCTGCTCTCGCTGATTGTCTTTGCGGTGGCTCTGATTCTGTTCATCCCTGTTTTCATCGAATACGGCCGGACGGGATTGGTTCGCCGACTGCCTACGCTGGTTACAGCCGGATTTATGGGCATGGCGGCGCTGCTCCTGCTGGTCTGCGGCCTGATTCTGGATACGCAGGGCAAGACGAGCCGCCAGCAGTATGAACTGCAAATGAACGCCATGCAGATGCTCTATGATCTGGGCAGACAGGAGCGGCAGGGCGAAGCGGAGGGCAAAAAAGCGTCATGACACAGAAAAACAGGCGCCTGCGGAACGTGAGAAACGGGATTCTGTCCGTGCTGACGGCGCTGGCAGGCTGCGCGGGGATTTTCTGTCTGCTGCCGCGCAAGCTCTCGTATGCCGCGACTTTCGCGGTTTTGGCTGCGGCTTTTTTGGCGCTGGGCGGAAGCGCGATGGCGGCGCTTCAAAAGGAAAAGCGCCGCAGCCCGGTCTGTCTGGCTTTGACGGTCAGCCTGCTGACCTTTGGCGCATGCGTGATGACGACGCTGCCGATTCAGGTGAGCCGGCCCGGCCGGGGGATTGAAATTGAACCGATTGCGCATGAAGGCGCGGTGCTGGACGGGGAGGTCTATTGGGTTGACGCGAGGCTCAACGGAAGACAGATTGCGCTTCGCGACTTAAATGTTCAATACGGCGCGGATTCCGGCTGGGATTATATTGCGGAGTATGACGATTACAAACTGACGCAGGCCAATCTCCGAGATCCGCAGGAAAGCAGACTGTTTCTTGACGTGGGTTGTGCAGATCGGCTGACGTTGATTTTCACTCAAAACGCATACGGAGCGGGAGCGCGGATTCGGCTGGACTCGGATAGGGAGGAAGTCATTTCCCTGTACAGGCAGGAAGATGAGCAAACCTGTTCGCTGGAAATTCCGGCAGGGGAATACAGCCATATGTGGCGCTTCCTGATTGCGGTCGGCGCTGTCGTGGGCAGCTGGGGATTGGCGCTCCTGCTGCTGGAGGCTTTGTGGGACAGGCATGCGGGAAAGGCGGATCGCGTGCTGGATGAACAGGGGCGTATGCGCCTTCAAAAGGGCTGGCTTGCGGCCTGCGCAGTGATGTCGGCGGCATTTGCGCTGAGCTGGGTTGTCGGCGGCGGCTGGGGCGCTTTCCCAAGCCGTGACGTTGCGCTTCCGTCCGCCGGAGGATGGGGAATTTTCGTCGTCATGGCTGTGAGCGGAACCGTCATGCTGTATGGAGGCATTCCGTTCATTCAGGCGTTAATCAGGCGAAAGGAACATGCCCGAAGCGTGGTCTTCAGAAAGCGGGAAAAAGCGCTGATTTTTCTGGCGCTGGCGCTTGTATGGATTCCGACATATCTGTGTACATTCCCCGGTCTGGTTTATGCGGACAGCGTGGATTCTCTGCATCAGGCATGGGGAGATTACAGGCTCAACAACCACCATCCGATTCTGTTTACGCTGTATTTGAAGGTTTGGATCAATCTGTGCAGCTTCTTCGGATTTTCCAATACGATTGGCATCGGCATGGCGGCGCTGGTTCAGATGTTTGCCGTCGCGCTGGCATGCACGGGTGCGGTAGCGGCTCTGAATCGGCTCACCGGGAAACGCGCGGCGCCGCTGCTGCTGGCCCTCTTTTATGCGCTGTATCCGCTGTTCCCCGTCTATGCGGTGACCCTGTGGAAGGATATTTATTTCGGCGTGGCGATGACGGCGTTTGCCTTGCAGTGCCTTGATATGGCGCGGAGTAAAAAGGACGCTGTGAACGGCAGGCGGGTGTGGGGCTATTGCCTCAGCGGCGTATGGGTCTGCTTTGCGCGCAACAACGGCCTTTATATCTTTGCGGCGACGACGCTGATGATGACGGTATTTCTGGCCGGAAATTCCCGAAAAAAGATGCTTGCCGCCTATGTCAGCCTGGCGCTGGTGGGGCTGATTCAGGGACCCGGCTATCAGGCGCTCCGGATTCCCCAAAGCTCGTTTGCCGAATCGGTTTCAATTCCGATGCAGCAGATCGGTTATGCAGCCACGCATGAGGAAATTACGGCGGAGGAAAAGGCCGCGATCGAGGAGTTTATTCCCGTGGATGTGCTTGAGGAGGTTTATGTGCCGTGGACGTCGGACAAAATCAAATTTAACGAGCATTTCAGCAGCGCGGCGATCAACAACGATCACGCGGGATTCTTTAAACTGTGGCTTTCGATGCTGAAAAAATATCCGGAAAGCTACGTCAAAGGATTCCTGGGCGTGACGGACGGGTTCTGGAATGTGCGTCGAGCCATCGGCGCGTCGCCGACGAAAACCGTCAATGAATATGAATATGAAGAACTGCCGTGCGAATCTGTGGATCTCATTGAAAAAGTGACCGGCTATTCGGCTTATGAAAACTGGTTTGCATCGGGAAAATGCGCGAATGCGCTTGCCAAATTCGGCATACCGATCAGCGGCACGGTGTTTCTGACGCTGCTGGCCTGCCTGCTTGCGATCTATCGGAAAAACTACCGCCAGCTGCTGGGCTTTGCGCCCGGTCTTTTCCTCTGGGGAACGCTCATGATTGCGACCCCGATTGCCTATGAGCATCGATATGTGTTTGCCCTGTATATCTTAGCGCCGTTCATGGTTTTGTATGCGGCGCTGAGCCGTTCGGAAGCTGAACTGAAAGGGTAGGATCTGAGCCCGGAGCCATGGCTCCGGGTTTTTCGTATGCCGGAAAAACTGCGTCGGCTGTCGCTGAACCGGAAGCAAAAATGTCCGCGTGATGGGTTGCTTTCGCGGATGAACAGGGGGTATAATAAAAATAGTGCCGCTTAAAAGCGCGTGCCGAAACCCAAAAACAACGAGCGAGGAAAGGAACATCCCACGCATGGATATACAGGCCGTTTTATCAAGCGAATTTCAAACCGCGCCCGCGATCATCGGCAAAATTGTTTCGCTGATCGACGAGGGCAACACGATTCCCTTTATCGCCCGATACCGCAAGGAAATGACCGGCGCGATGGATGACCAAAAGCTGCGCGAAATCAGCGAGCGGCTGGACTATCTGCGAGGGCTGGATAAGCGCCGGGAACAAATTGCCGCTTCGATTGCGGAACAGGGAAAGATGACCGGCGATCTGGAAAAGAAGCTCTCGGCTGCGGCGACGCTCTCCGAGCTGGAGGATATCTACCGCCCGTATAAGCAGAAGCGCCGCACCCGCGCGATGATCGCCAAGGAAAAGGGCGTTCAGCCGCTGGCGGATTTGATTTTTGCCCAGCGGCGCGGGGACGACCCGCTCGCGCTGGCGCAGGCGTATGTGAGCGAAGAAAAGGACGTGCCCGACGCGCAGACCGCCGTTCAACTGGCGCAGGATATCCTCGCCGAGCAGATCAGCGACGACGCGGCGATCCGCGCCAATCTGCGCGCGCTCTACCGCCGCACGGGCGTGCTGCGTTCCGTCGCCGCCAAAGAGGGCGAAAGCGTTTACGCGCAGTATGCGGATTACCGCGAACCGGTTCTGCGCGCGGCGGGACACCGCATTCTGGCCATCAACCGCGGCGAACGCGAAGAATGGCTGAAAGTCGCGGTGGAATGCGACGACGAGCAGGCGATGCAGATCATCTGCCGTGCGGTGATCCGGCCGGGCAGCGCCTGCTGCGACGTGGTGCGCGCGGCGGCGAAGGACGCGTGGGGCAGGCTCATCAGCCCGTCGCTTGAACGCGAAATCCGAAGCGAATTGACGGACAAGGCGAACGAGGGCGCGATCCGCGTCTTCGGCGACAACCTGCATCAGCTGCTGATGCAGCCGCCGATCCGCGGCAAGGTGACGCTGGGCGTCGATCCGGGTTTCCGCACGGGCTGCAAGCTGGCGGTTGTGGATGAGACGGGCAGGGTTTTGGAGACGGGCGTGGGCTATTTCACCCTGCCGAACCACGAGGCGCAGAAGCCCAGAGCAAAAGCGCAGATTTTGGGCATGATCCGCCGCCACAAGGTCACGGCTGTCGCTATCGGCAACGGCACGGCCTCCCGCGAGAGCGAACAGTTCATCGCGTCCCTGCTGCCGGAAGCGCCGGGCGTGGCTTACGTCATCGTCAGCGAGGCGGGCGCGAGCGTCTACTCGGCTTCCAAACTTGCGGCAAAGGAATTTCCGGAATACGACGTTTCGCTCAGAAGCGCGGTTTCCATCGCGCGGCGCATGCAGGACCCGCTTGCCGAACTGGTGAAGATCGACCCGAAGGCCATCGGCGTGGGGCAGTATCAGCACGATCTCAAACAGGCCGAGCTGGAGAACGCGCTCTCCGGCGTGGTGGAAAGCTGCGTGTCCAGCGTCGGCGTGGATGTGGAGACGGCTTCCGCGTCGCTGCTGACGCATGTGGCGGGCATCGGCGAAGCGCTGGCCAACAACATTGTGGCCTATCGGGACGAAAATGGCATTGCCTCGCGCGCCCAGCTCAAAAAGGTGCCGAAGCTGGGGCCGAAAGCGTTTGAACAGTGCGCGGGCTTCCTGCGCGTCCACGGCAGCAATCCGCTGGACGCGACGGCGGTTCATCCCGAAAGCTATGCGGCGGCAAAAGCGCTGATGGAGAAGCTGGGCTATGCGCCGCAGGCCTTGAAACGCGGCGGCATCGTCGGCATTCTGGCAAAGGCCGAACAGGCGGGCATGGCGAAGCTGGCGGCTGAGCTGGGCGTGGGCGAAATGACCCTGCGGGATATCGCTTCGGAATTGGAAAAGCCGGGGCGCGATCCGCGCGACGAACTGCCCGCGCCCGTGCTGCGCACGGATGTGCTCAGCATGGAGGATTTGAAGCCCGGCATGGAACTGACGGGCACGGTGCGCAACGTCATCGACTTCGGCGCGTTTGTGGATATCGGCGTGCATCAGGACGGCCTGGTGCATATCTCCCGGATGGCGGACAAATTCATCCGTCATCCGAGCGAGGTGGTGCATGTCGGCGACGTGGTGACGGTCTGGGTCGTCGATGTGGATGTGAAAAAACAGCGCATCGCGCTGAGCATGGTGAAGGGGAGAACCTGACATGCGAAAAAAGATGCTCGCGGCGTTTGCGGCGGCGGCACTGGCTGCCGCGCCCGCGCTGGCGGAGCCATGGACAAAAGGCTATGGCGGAAGCGGCGCGGACCGCCTGACAGAGCTGGTGGAATACGAGGGCGGGCTGATTGCGGCCGGGCAGACGTCGTCGGAAGACGGCGATCTGGAAACGCGCACGCGCAGCAATCAGGCCGGCTGGATGATGCGCCTGAACGAGGCGGGCACGCCGCTTTGGAGCTGCTGCACGGCGAAAAACGGGCGAAACCGGATGCGCGCGCTGTATGCGCATGAAAACGGGCAGATTTCCGCGGCGCTGCAAGGCGAAGGCGTCGAGGGCTTCGAATGGCTGATCGTCAGCGGGGAAGGCAAAATCGTGCGGCGCATTGAAGCGCCGGAGATCGAGGCCGTCTGCGCGCACGGCGGCGGGAGGATGTTCGCCAGGTTTTACGACCGGGATGGTGAACCGCATGCGGCGCTGATTGTCCGGCATGAAGATGAAACCTGCTGCGTGGCCGACATGGATGCGGCCGGGCGGGTTTCACGCGGATTGAGCTTCGTGGTCTGCATGGAAACGAGCTTTGCGCCGTGCGCGGACGGAAGCGGGCACGTGGCGATGGCGTACAGCTATGACGGCGAAGCGGGCGTGCTGCTGGTGAAGCCCGGCACGGATGAAGCGCCCGAAAAGGTTGTGATCGAGGGCGTGACATCGGACGCATCGCCGATCCTCATGCCGCTTGAAGACGGTTCTGTGGTCGTCGGCGGGCAGCAGGAATCCGGCGGCGGATATCTGGCGCGGATCAACGCGCTGGGCGAAACGATGTTCGCCGTTTCGATCGACGATCCGCCGGACAGAATGGCGGTTACGCCCAGCGGCTTTGTGCTGCACATGATGCAGCTCAACCGGCTCTATGATTTTGATGAAGACGGCAATCTGCTGGGCATTCGCGAGGTCGAGTACGAGCGCGACCCGTATATGGAAGTGCTGGAGGACATGGCCAATCTGGGCGGCGAAACGGCGCTGCTGATGGATGCGGAGAGCGTCGGCGGCAGCCGCGCGGAAATCGTCTTTGCGCCGGGCGAAGGAATCAGCGTGCCGGACGACGAATACAGTCATGCCCTTTATCATGAATCCGGCTGCGCGCTTCAAGACGTCTGGCCGCAGGAAAGCGGCGTGCTTGCGCTGATTGAGCGCAGCGACGGCCAGCGGGTCGGCCTTTCCATCGACGCGGACGGCGGCGTTCAAGAAGTGGAAGCGCCTGAGCCGCGCAAGCGGAACCGGCAGGCGGTTTCCGGCGGCACGCTGTCGTGGAACGAGGAGCCGGGCGGCGCGGCGGTGACGCTGGAAGATGGGCAGGGCCGCGAAATCTGGCGTGTGCGCACGATGATCCATATCGCGGCAGACAGGCTCGAATGGCTCTGCGCACAGGAACTGCCGGACGGGAGCTTTGCCCTCGGCGGACGATACCTCACCGGGGACGGCGCGGTGCAGGAACAGGCGGCTACGATGGCGGTCATTGGGCCGGAAGGCGTGCTGCGCGAGATTGTCCCGATTCAGTCCGGCGAGGAAGATATGCCCGTCGGCTGTGTGCGCGATATGGTCTATGACCCGCAGCGCGGGCTTTTGCTGCTGACTGCGCGCGGCGGGCAGACGAAAAACGGCGTCTGCGATATTCAGACGGCCGACGGCAGTTTTGACGTGTATGTGCATGTCGGGTTTGAGGCGGAGGACGCGAGGCTGACGCTGGATGATTCCGGCTATGCCTATGTCTGCGGTACGGACCGCGACAATGGGCAGAACATCACCGCCGTTGTCCGCGTCGATCTGGATGCCGGAGAAGCGCCCGTTAAAAGATAAGTCATCATCGGAAATCCCGATTCAGGGAACAGGAGGAAACAACATGAATACCGATATCGTCATCGTCGGCGCAGGCCCGGCGGGCATCTTCACCGCGATCGAAATGATTCGCCGGGGAAGCAAAAAGCATATCACCATCGTGGAAAAAGGACAGCCGATTGAAAAGCGCCGCTGCCCGAAGACCGTCACCAAGCAGTGCGTCAATTGCCGGCCGTATTGCCACATCACCACAGGCTTTTCCGGCGCGGGGGCGTTTTCAGATGGCAAGCTCTCCCTCTCTCATGAGGTTGGCGGCGACTTCCCGACGCTCATCGGCGAGCAGAACGCGCAGGATCTGATCGATTATACCGACGGCATTTACCTGGAATTCGGCGCGGACAGCCACGTTGAGGGTATCGGCAACACTGAAGAGGTGCGCGAAATCCGCCGCCGCGCGATTCAGGCGGGCCTCAAGCTGGTTGATTGCCCGATCCGCCACCTCGGCACGGAAAAGGCGCAGACGCTCTATCTCGCGCTGGAAAACTATCTGCGCGACAACGACGTGGAGCTGCTCTTCGGCTGGGAATGCGAAGAACTGCTGATGGACGGCGAAACCTGCCTCGGCGTTTCCCTGCGCAAGGGCGACCAGACGCAGGGAATCCGCGCCGGGCATACCGTCGTTGCGACGGGCCGCCGCGGCGCGGACTGGCTGGAAAAGCTCTGCGCCGAGCACGGCATCGCCCACCAGCCCGGCACGGTCGATATCGGCGTGCGCGTGGAGTGCCGCAACGAGGTCATGGAAGAGGTCAACCGCGTGCTTTATGAAAGTAAGCTGATCGGCTACCCGCGCCCGTTCAAGAACAAGGTGCGTACCTTCTGCCAAAATCCCGGCGGCTTTGTCAGCCAGGAAAACTATGACAACGACCTCGCCGTCGTCAACGGCCACAGCTATAAAGACCTCAAGAGCGACAACACCAACGTCTCCGTGCTGTGCAGCCACAATTTTTCTATCCCGTTCAACCAGCCGATTGCCTACGCGCAGAAGGTCGGCGAGCTGACCAACATGCTCGCCAACGGCCACATCCTCGTGCAGCGCTTTGGCGACATCCTCGACGGCAAGCGCACCTGGCAGAAGGAACTCGCGCAGAGCAACGTGCGCCCGACCCTGCCGGACGCGGTCGCGGGCGATATCACCGCCGCGATGCCGTATCGCGCGATGACCAACATCATCAATTTCATTCAGGCGGCGGACGTCGTCGTGCCGGGCTTCGCCTCCTCCGAAACGCTGCTGTATTCGCCGGAACTCAAGTTCTACTCCAATCGCGTGAAGATGGATGAGGAGCTGAACACCAACGTGCGCGGCCTGCACTGTCTCGGCGATTCCTCCGGCTGGACGCGCGGATTGATGATGGCCTCGGCGATGGGCGTGCTGATGGGCCGCAAGCTGGCGGAAAACGAGGCATGAGGGTCTGCGGCAATCCGGACAGCGGCCTGCTCGTGATTCAGGCGATGGATGCGCGAGAGCTTGAGCGGCTGGAGGATGAGGTCAGGGCGCTGCAAGACATGGGCGGCGCCCTGCCGCTCTGGGCCGCGTTTGCGGTGGAGGATTGGAACGATGCGCTTTCTCCGTGGCCCGCGCCGCCTGTGTTCGGCGGGCACGGCTTTGGCGGACACGCGGAAGAAACGCTGGCATATATTCAAAACACGCTGATTCCCGAATGCTTTACGGCACATCATCTCGCGGAGCAGACGAAAATCATGCTGTGCGGCTATTCGCTTGCGGGGCTGTTTGCGCTCTGGGCGGGCAGTCAGAGTGAGCGGTTCAGCGCCGTTGCGGGCGTTTCGCCGTCGGTCTGGTTTCCGGGCTGCGGCGATTATGAACAGGCGCACCCGATTCGCGCCGAACATGTGTATCTGAGCCTCGGCGACCGCGAAGAACAAACAAAAAACCGCGCGATGGCGGCTGTCGGAAACGAAATCCGCGCGCTGTATGCGCGGCTGCAAACGCGAAAGACGGATTGCGCGCTGGAATGGAACGCGGGCAATCACTTCCGCGAGCCGGAACGGCGTGTGGCAAAGGGCGTCAAATGGATGCTGGATTCACTGTGAGGGCTGCCGTTCGTTCGGCTTGAGCGTATGCACGGCGTAAAGCTCGCCCAGCGCGTAGGCTTCTTCCAGATCCTCCGGTTCGGTCGGCGTCAGGCCGGTGCATTCCGTCGTGCTGGCGACGTCTTCGCCCGTGCGGGGCTTGCCCTTCTGCGCGGGCGGATTCCACGCTTTCGCTGAACTTTTGCTTTGATGAGCCATTAAAATTTCCCCCTGTCTGCGTTTGATAAGCATATCATGACGCGGCAGGGGGATTTTTATACACAGAGGAGTTTTTCCATCGCTTCCGGCATCGGCTCGACGATGTTCACCGTTTCGCCCGTGACGGGCTGGATGCAGCGCAGACGGGCGGAGTGCAGCGCGAAGCGGTCTTTCAGCTCCGGCAGTTCGCGGCCATAGAGATAATCGCCGCAGATGGGACAACCGATATGGGACAGATGCACACGGATCTGATGGGTGCGTCCGGTTTCCAGCCGCAGGCGGACGAGCGCGCGGTTTCCGGCGGTTTGCTCGACGCGGTAATGCGTCACGGCGCGCTGGCCGCCGGGGCAGACCGCGCGCTTTGCGCCCGCGCCGAGGCGGGCAATCGGCGCGTCGATGACGCCTTCGGGCTGCGCGGGAATGCCTTCGGTCACGGCGAGATATTCGCGGATGAAGCTGTCCGTGTGCAGCTGGCGGGTCAGCAGGCGCTGGGCGTGGGCATGGCGGGCGACGCAGAGCAGGCCGCTCGTGCCCTTATCCAGCCGATTGACGGGGTGATAATCAAACGCCGCCGCGTCCTGACCGAGCAGGACGGCAAGCTGTTCGCGGAGCGTGCCGGTGTGGATGTGGCCGCAGGGGAGCGTAGCCAGCGGCGCGCCCTTGCTGACGACGATCATATCCTCGTCGATGTAGCGGATGAAAGAAGGCGGCAGGCCGTCCAAACCGCTGTCGGCCGGCGCGGCCTGCACCCCGCCGTTGTCCATGCGGACTTCAAGCAGCTGACCTGCGCGCAGAACCGTGTCCGCGCGAAGGGGCTTGCCGTCGCAGAGAATGCCGCCCTCGACTTTGAGCCGCCGAAACGCGTGCGTGCCCAACTGAAAACGCCGGGGAACGACGCTTCGCGCCGCGCGGCCTGCGTCTTCCTCGGTGGTGATATAGGTTAAAATGCGCATGAAAAGCACCTCAAAGCCTTTGATGCCGTATCAATACGCCGCGAAGCGGCTCAAATCCTTTTCCTGTTTTTGCGGATTGCCCCCATCTTTCGCGGTCAATTGACAAAGACGGCGGATGGGGGGTAAAATGAACATATTCAAAATCATGAAGAAACGGGAGGCGCCTATGAACGCAGTCGCCGCTTTTGAAAACCGAAAGGATACGCTTCGGGAGCAGCTCGAAGCGAGCGAAAACATGCCGCAGGCGATTTCCGCCGCGACGATGACGCTGGAACAGATTGCCTGCGATTTGGCGCAGGACGAGCAGGACGATTTTGCCCGCCAGCGGCAGCAGGCCGTCATGGCGCTGGCCAAGCGTCTGCCGATGAGCCTGCGCGCCGGGCGCGCCAGAGCGCAGATTGTGCTGGAGGAGAACGAGGAGCAGCCGAGCAGGGTTCGGCGCGGGGCGGTCGGCGCGGGCGCAATCGTGTTGGCGGCGCTGGCAGTGTATGAAGCCGTCGGAGGCAAGCTGACCTTTGCGCTTTTGCAGGCGCTGGGCGCGCTGCTGATGCTCTTCGGCGTCAACGGCCCGCTGACCGCGACGACGAAGCAGACCCCGCATGCCCAGGCGGAGGTCGCCGTCGATGCGGAAGACATGGTGCGCGAGATCGGCGAAATCTGTCAGGCGGCGGATTTGTGCGCGGCGGATCTGGCGCTCATCGAGCAGGATAACGGCCCGGCGCGCCTGTCCGGCACGGCGGACGAGGCCATGCTCGACCTGCTCTCCGCGATGATGGAGGCGCGCGCTTCCGGCAGACAGGATTTGGCGCTGCGCAGCCTCGATCAGGCTGAGCAGTATCTGCGCATGCTGGGCGTGCAGAGCGTGTTTTACGACGCGGAGCATGCGGCGCTCTTTGATGTGCTGCCCGCTCGAAGCGGCGAACGGACGGTTCGCCCGGCGCTGGTGCGCGACGGCGAGCTGGTGCGCCGCGGCGTGGCGGCGGTCGCGCCGATGGCAAAGGAGGCGTGAGCATGAAGATTTTGGGCTTTGATTTGGGCGACGGCGAAAGCGCCGTGACGCTGCTGGACGAAGATTCCACCGTCGAGCCGCGCGTGCTGCCGCTCTGCGGCAGAAACAGCCTGCTTTCCGCGGTAGGCGTGAAAAACGGGCGGATCGTCATCGGCGAAGAGGCCAGCGTGACGGACGGCGCGGCGGAAGCGAAGGTGCGCTTCAAGTCGCGCTACCTGACCGATCCCTCCGCGTCGGCGGATGTGCGCGCGTTTGCGCAGGGCGTGATGAACGAGCTGACGCGCACGCAGCCCGCGCTGATGGCCGAGGTCAGCCGAACGGTGGTCGGCTGTCCGGCGGGCTGGGGCGACGGGCGGCGGGAGCAGTACGCCGCGCTGCTGGAATCGGCGGGCTTCCCCAACGTCAGCGTCGTGCCGGAGCCGCGCGCCGCGTTTCTCTATGCGCGCCACGCGCGCGGCCTGCGCGTCAGCCCGGAACTGATGAAGAAAAGCGCGATGGTCATCGATATCGGCTCTTCGACGACGGATTTTGCCTACATTGTGGATGGCCATCAGCAGAATGTGTCGCTTTTCGGCGATACGAACCTCGGCGGCGGGCTGATCGACGAACTGATTCTCAGCCGCGCGATGGCGGCTTCAAGGGATCAAAAAGCGCTGGAAGCCGTCTTTGAGGAAAGCCCCGCCTGGCGCAGCTATTGCGAATTGGAGGCACGGCGGCTCAAGGAAAGCTATTTCCTTGATGAGGAAAAGTGGGCGGAAGCGCCGCTTTGCCGAACGCTGACGGTCTGCTACGATGAGCCGCTGGCGCTGGAGCTTTCCATTGGCGGGGCGAGCATCCGCAAGATGGTGGAGCATTCCCGCGCTGGGCGGCAGAAGCTTTGTCGGATGCCTGAAAGACGCGCTCTGCGCGGCGGTGGAAGTCAGCCGAAGCTGTCCGCCGGAGGTTGTGATCCTGACGGGCGGCGCGTCGCGCATGGCGTTTTTTCAGCAGGCCTGCCGCGAGGCGTTTGCCGATGCGCTGGTTGTGCTCTGCCCCGAACCGGAATGCTCCATTGCGCGCGGTCTGGCTTACGCCGGGCGCGTGGATGAAAGGCTCAAAACGTTTCGGCAGGAGGTCGCCTCCATTGCGCACGGAGAAAAGCTCTCCGTGGCGGTCAACGCCAGTGCGCATGAACTGTATGAACCCGTGGCGAAGGCGCTGTTTGACATCGCGCAGGAGAGCACGCTGGAAACGGTGAAGCTTTGGCGCAAAGGCGGCATCGACACCATCGAAGAGCTGAATCGGAAGCTCGAGCGGAAAATCTCGAAGGCTTTTGCGGGGGATGAACTCTGCGGTCGGATTGAGGACGAGCTGCACGACTGGCTCGACGAGCTGATGCGCAATCTGGAAAACGAATTGACGACGCTCTGCGTGCGCTGCGGCGTGCCGCCCGAACGGATGAGCCTGACCGGCGCAAAGGTGGACGCGGGGCTGGACGGCGTGAAGCTCTCGCTGCTGGACGCGATGGGCATGGACATCCTCTCCGGGCTGATGGGCGTGGTGCTGGCGGTCGTCGGCGCGAGCGTCTGCGGGGGCGGCGGCGTGGCGCTGGTCGGCGCAGGGCCTGTCGGCATGATCGCGGGCGCGGCGGCGGGCATTTTACTGGCGTTGGTCGGCAAGAGCGGCATGGAAAAGGCACTGGTGAAGGCCAAACTGCCGCTGCTGGTGCGCAAACTGGTGACGGATAACGCGGTGAAGCGCGGCCTTTCCCGTCAGCAGGAGGAAATCGAAAAAGCGATCATCAAGGCGCTGGCCGACCCGGCGAACGGTTTTTCCGCGCGGCTGTGCCAGAGCCTGTCGCAGACGCTTGGCGCGCAGATGGAACGGATGGCCAGGGACGCCGAAATGTCGATTTGTGCGTGATGAATAGAATATCGGCAAAATAAATGGATGAGCTGCTGCTGTTCGGATGGATAAAGTTGTACAAAAAGTTAAAAAACGAAAAACAAAACGTGAATTTTCGCACAAAAACATGCTTTTTTTTGTCGAGTATGTTATAATGGCTTCAACAGTCCCGAATCAAGGAGGATATTTATGGAATTTCACGTTTACGAAAATGCGCGCGCAGCCTGCGAGGCGGCGGGCGTGCTGATTGCCGCACAGATTACCCGCAAGGGCGACAGCGTGCTGGGCCTGGCGACCGGTTCGACGCCGATTCCCGCCTACGAGATGCTGGCGCAGTGGTATGACCGCGGCGTGATCGACTTTGACCGCGTGCGCACCTTCAATCTGGACGAGTACGTGGGCATCGATCACAAGAATCCGCTGAGCTATCATGCCTTCATGCAGGAGCACCTGTTCAGCAAAGTCAATCTGCGTCCGGAAAACGTGCATTTGCCCAGCGGCAACGGCGCGGCGGATGCGGAGGCCTACGACAAGGCGATTCACGATGCGGGCGGCATCGATATTCAGCTGCTTGGCATCGGCCGCAACGGCCATATCGGCTTCAACGAGCCGGCCGACGATTTTACCTACGGCACGCACGTCGTCACGCTGACGGCGGACACCATCGAGGCGAATGCCCGCTTCTTCAAGAGCGCGGACGAGGTGCCGCGTCAGGCGGTTTCGATGGGCATCGGCAACATCATGGCGGCCAAGTGCGTCGTGCTGGTGGCAACGGGCGAAAACAAGGCGAAAGCCGTGCGCGACACCATCCGCGGGCCGATTACCCCGCGCGTGCCCGCGTCGGTCTTGCAGCTGCATCCCTGCTGCGTGATTCTGACCGACCGCGAGGCGGGCAAGCTGATGCTTGAGGAGTAAACCATGCTGGTTAAAAATGGAACGGCGTTCATCGGCGGCCGCTTTGCGCGCGCCGATGTGCGTGTGGAAAACGGAAAAATTGCGCAGATCGGCGATTTGCAGCCGCGCGAGGGCGAGGACGTGCGCAGCGCGGCGGGGCTGTATGTGCTGCCGGGCTTTGTGGATATTCACATCCACGCCTATGCGGGCGCGGACTGCATGCGCGGCGAGGCGGACGTGCGCCGGATGAGCGAGGGCTTGCTGAAAACCGGCGTTGCGGCGTTTGTACCGACGACGATGAGCGCGTATCCGGAGGAGACGAACCGTGCGCTGCTGGGCATTCAGGCGGTGAAGGACAAGCCCTGTGAGCGGGGCGCGGCTGTGCTGGGCGCGCACATGGAGGCTCCCTTCCTCTGCCCGAAGTATAAGGGCGCACAGCTGGAGGAATGCCTGTGTCTGCCGACCGTCGAGGCGTATGAAACCATGACGCGCGGCGTAGACTGCGTCAGGATGATGACCCTTGCGCCAGAGCTGACGGGCGCGCCGGAGATGGTTGCCTATCTCAAGGCGCATGGCGTCGTGACCTGCGCGGCACATTCCAACGCAACCGCCGAGGACGTTCACGCCGCGGCGGACAGAGGCTTGACGCAGATTACGCATCTGTTCAACGCGCAAAGCCCGCTGCATCACCGCAAGCCGGGCGTTCCCGGCGCGGGCTTGGCGGATGACCGCATCATCGTGCAGGTCATCGCTGACGGACTGCACCTGCATCCGGATGTGCTGCGCATCGCGGCACTCTGTAAGGGTGCAAAGGGCATGGCGCTCATTTCCGATTCGATGGAAGCGGCGGGCATGAGCGACGGACAGTATGACCTCGGCGGTCAGGCTGTCTTTGTCCGGAACGGCGAAGCCAGACTGGCGGACGGCGTCATCGCCGGCTCGACGCTGGTGCTGCACCGCGCTGTCCACAATATGATTCGTCTGGCGCATATCGCGCCGGAAACCGTCATCCCCATGGCGACCAGCACACCGGCGGATTCCATCGGGGCAAAGGGATACGGCAGGATTCAGGCGGGCGACTGCGGCGTGCTGACGCTGATGGACGCGGATTGGAATCTGGCGGGAGTCATCGCGTAACTTTCAAGGAGGAACCGTCTTTTGCAGTGTACGATCTATGCGCTCGGTGAAAAGAAGTGGCGCACCAGCCTTGACCGCGTGCTTGTGCTTGCGAGAAAGGGCGAGAAGCTGATTCTGCATCGCGACGAGCTGAATGCGCTTTGGGAACTGCCGGAAAAGCAGCTTGTTCGGGGCGAAAGCAAGGAAGAAACGGCGAGAGCCGCGCTGGGCGAAGCACTCGGCGAGGCTGTGTTTGACGTGTCGCTTCTGTGCGTCTATACGATTACCGGCGAGGACGGCAAGGAGAGCGGCGGCTATTGCTGTATGGCGGATGTTCGCGAATGGCAGGACGAGGAAGCGAGCAAATCAAGGGCGTTTGAACGCCTGCCGCTGGCTTCCCAAATCAAGAATCCTGCGCTGGTCTTTGCGCTGCACAAATGGGCGGGCGAGTTTTTTGACGAGCGGCTTGAAATCGAGCGGCTCGGTCAGCCCGCACCCTATTGACAGACGCGCCAAAAGGCGGTATGCTTGCAGACGATTTTGAAACTCCGGAGGTTATGACAAGATGGAACAGGAAAAGATTCTGCGCATCAATGAGCTGGCAAAGAAAAAGAAGGAAGTCGGCTTGACCGATGAGGAAACGCGTGAGCGTTCAGAGCTTTATGCGCAGTATATCAGGGAATTCCGCGAGCAGACGGAAGAGACGCTCAAGCGGGTGCGCGTTGAGCAGGAGGACGGCAGCTATAAGCCGTTGGTGTAGAAGGAAAAGAAACTGAATTAAACGGGGCGGCGGTTTTTCTGCAACGGCGGAAAAGCGCCGCTTTTTTGGATGAAAAACGGGCGAAAAGGAGGCGTTAGCGATGAGCGAAAGAAAGGGCATGGCGCTGTTTGCGACGCTTTTGATGATTGGGCTGACGACATGCGCGAATATGGCGAAGGGAGAGATTTCTACGGCGGAGTTTAAAGACATGCTGCAAAGCAGAATCCTTGAGGTGCTGGACGAATGGCCGGTCGAGGATCAGTACGCCGTCATGTTTTTCATTTACCCGAACGAGGAATACGAATACAGGGGTTACAGCAACATCCCGGAGTTCAAAATGCTTTACAAAAATGAATCGGAAATGGAGTGCAACGTCAACCCGTTCTTTCGCGCAGCCGGGGATGATGAAGAACGATGGAATCCGGCGTTCTGGAGCTATGATCGGCAATGGCCGGTGATTGAATTTGAAGAGCCAAATCCGATGGCGGACGCCTTGATTGACTGGTATGAATCCACGGGCGTGCAGGATATCGGAGGCGAAAGCGGCGATGTTTTTGACGAGAATATGCGGTATATCGGCCCGAACGGACTGCCGGAGCTTTTGAAGCTGGTGACGGAGATCACGAAGGAATTGCAGACGGACGGCATGATTGAAGCCAAGTTTGGGCGAAAGCTACCCGTCATTCTGGCGGATTTTGACTGCACATGGTACATGATTAACGCGACGGCCGAGGCAAACCCGAACGGCGAGGCGGAGGCGTATATACAGGCCTGCCTGCGTCACGGCGATATCAGCGAGGATCAGCTCGTGCGCAATAACTGACCCGGAAAGAGGATGGAAAGATTTGAACATCAAAGAAGTTCACGAAAGAACGCCTGAGCAGATTAAACGGCTCACGGCGGTGAGGGAAGCCCCGCCGCGTTCATGGGCACGGAAATAAAAATGCCGTCCGTTCAGTTTTTTGCTGAGCGGACGGCTATTTAAATATACGGAATGGGGTGCAGAGATTGTCTGTGTGCGCAGAGGTTTCGGATTTTGCAGATTTCGGCGGAAGTGAAAGCGGGCTCAGCCGTTTTTTGATGTATAGGACATGAGATAAAGAATGCCCGCGTGCGCAGGGGGTTCAAATTCTATGGACTTGGGCGGAAGTGAAAGCGGGCTCAGCCCGCAGTTTCAGGGAATTTTTGGATGGGTTGAAAGAAATGGG
>ERZ836877.3284-NODE-3284-length-18606-cov-6.209477_pt1 | contig 18606 bp, 13 predicted proteins | sample MGYA00519469_ERZ836877 | MGnify/ENA primary metagenome ERZ836877 (study PRJEB31850, sample SAMEA3708809) | human gut metagenome | biome: human gut; feature: human-associated habitat; material: faeces | place: China | collected 2014 ... | reverse complement strand
CGAAGGCCGACGCCGACGAGTCGATGGACGCCGCCGCCTGCGTGGGTTGCGGAGCCTGCGCCGCCACCTGCAAGAACGGATCGGCGATGTTGTTCGTCGCAGCCCGCGTGTCGTCGCTGGCCAAACTGCCGCAGGGCCGCATCGAAGGCGCACGCCGCGCGAAAGCAATGGTCGCCAAGATGGACGAGCTGGGCTTCGGCAACTGCACCAATACGGGTGCCTGCCAGGCCGAATGCCCCAAGGCGATCTCCATCGCGCATATCGCCCGCCTGAACCGCGAGTTCCTCTCGGCGAAGTTCGAGGACTAAGGATTTTGCTGTACGACAAGTTCGGCCCCGAAGGTTTTCGGGGCCGAACTGTTTTACCGCAGGCGATATGCGCCGCAGCGCACGACCGACAATCCCCTGAATCCCCTTTGTGCCCCCTGCGGCGGCACGTCCGCTCGGGCGGCTCGGCAGACAGCCATCCCTGTCTGCACTCGCCTGTTGTCGCGGGTGATAAAGGGGATTTCCGTCGCCCGCCTGAACCGCGAGTTCCGACAGCCAAGTCCGAGGATCAGCCCCCGATTCATGACAAACGTGCTCCGGAAGAATCCGAATCGCATTTACCTCGTCCGAATCGTAAATCGTATCTTTCTATCGAAGAATCCGGAGACACATGATCCTGCACGTATTCGAAAATTCCCTTTCCGGCCGCCGAAGACAGCCCCGCTCGCGGCGAAACCGAATTACGACACGGAAACAGCCTCCCCCGCAATTAACAGTTAAATCAAATGATTCAAAGGGGTTGAATCATAAAAATTTTCGTTTAAACGGCCGTTGTTGAAAATATATTCACTATCTTTGCATCGTCGAATATCATTATTGTCTACGACTTTGTCTCACGGATCAACATATCCCGTTTCGCACAGAAAGCGTAATCCGCTTCGTGAGGGGGGGGGAATTGCCCTCGCCATCCGGTAGACATCTCCTCCGAATCCCTGTTTTCCGACTCCGTCGCGAGGCGCCCCCGATGCGCTCCGTGCGGGATTTCGCACTATCCTATTTACTTAAAACATAAAACACCATGAAAAAACAGACCTACGAATCGCCACGAATCGAGTGGTGCTCCTTCGTCGTGGAAGGAGGATTCCAAGTATCCCAAGTAACCGACGATCCGCAGGAAGGGAAGTTCGAGGAAGAAGACTTCGAATTCTAACCGACAAAACGACACAGAGATGAAAAAAATCATTTTCCGCATGATGGCGATCGTCCTCGTGCTCGGCGTCGCGGCATGTTCCCGAACCGACGAAACCGCAGACACCCCCTCCGACCAGAAGATCACGGAGCTGGGCGTGATCGCACAGAGCACACGCTCGACGCTCGGCGACGACAACTGGGTGAAATGGGACGCGAACGACTCGTTCAGCGTATTCTCCTCCATGTCATTCAGCAGCGAATTCACCATCAAGGAGCTGCTCGACGAAGGACACGGAGCCAAACTCGAAGGCATGACCATTCCGGCCGACACCTACTACATCCTGTATCCCTACATCATGGATGCGATGATCGCCGAAGGTAAAATCCATGCACGAAACATCGTCCCTGCGACCCAGCCGCTGGTCGAAAACACGTTCGACCATAAACAGAATCCCGCCGTGGGCCACACCGAAGGAGCCGAAACCGTAGCGCCGATGAAAAACATCGCGGGATTGGTGAAAGTCCGCGTCACGGGCAAAATCGACCTGCGGCGCATCACGTTGATGAGCAACTCCGACAACGAGTTGATCGCCGGCACCGGAACGATCGATGCGAAGACGGGCGAACTGACGATCGATGAATCGGAAGGATCGGCATCCGTCACGCTGACCGCATCGAAGTCCATTCCGCTGACCGACACCCCGAAGACATTCTATTTCGTCGTGGCGCCCCGCACGTTCGCCTCGGGTTTCACGCTGACATTCATCGGATCGAAGGAGGGCAAAAACTATCGGTTCACCCACACGACTCACAACGAAGCGACCATCACCGCTTCGAAAATACTGAATATCACCAAGGTCTTCGACATCGACATCACGGAGGAGACCGTGGAAATGGAACCCGGCATCACCTACACCGCCGACAAGGAGATCTTCATCAGCGACAACACCTTCGTCCCCGCAGCCCTGGACAGCGACTACGACGAGACGACGAAAACCGGCCGCATCTATTTCGAGAAGGGAGTGGAAGTCACCAAAGTGGGAGCCAACGCATTCGAGTCGACCGCTTTGCAGACGATCGACCTTCCCGAAACGATCGAAGAGATCGCCGCTGGCGCATTCAAGAACTGCGCGGAACTCACCGAGATCGGAAATCTGGAAAAAGTCTCCGCGATCGGGACGCTGGCCTTCTCAGGATGCTCGCAGTTGAAGGATATCACCCTGTCGCCCACCCTCGCCGCCATCGAAGACGGTACGTTCAAGAACTGCACGGCGCTGACATCGGTCGACCTGTCCGGCGTCGCGACGATCGGCGACACGGCATTCGAGAACTGTACGGCACTGGTCATGGTCACGCTCAGCGATAAGACCGCCTCGATCGGCGTAGGGGCTTTCGACGGCTGTGCGGGTCTCTCCGTGATCGACATCCCGAACAGTATCACCGAAATCTCCGACAACGTCTTCCGTGACTGCTCGAAGCTGACCGAGATCACCATCCCCGCAGGCGTGACGAGAATCGGCGTACACGCATTCTACGGCTGCACGGAACTCCGCACCGTGAACTGCAAACCGATGATGCCGCCGAGCGTATACAGCGATTCGTTCCCGACGACCTCCCCGGAGATGGTTATCAACGTCCAGGCCGATGCATTGAAACAGTATCAGGAAAACACGGAGTGGAACCAGTTCTACGGACGGTTCCTGCGTTCCGCTGCGCTTTAATGCGCAGGTCGTGCACGGCAAGGCTGGGAAACCCGCCCGAACACGCACCAGAAAAGCCCGCATTCGGTATGCGGGCTTTTTCCGTACAAGCGGGCGGGATCACCGAAACCGGACGATTTCGGGACGGCTCGGCAGATAGCGGTACTGCTCCATGCGCGTCCCGTTGGAAGCCTGGAAATAGCGGCAGTCGGCCCAGCCGCCCTTGCCGAGCGCAACGCCCAGCCGCAGCTGGATCGTGCTGAACACCAGTCGTTCGTTACGCAGGCGGACGCCCAGTCCGAAGGTCGTGTAAAAATTATTCTTGAAAATATTGGCGTCGCGTCCCAGCAGACCGAAATCGGCGAAGCCGAACAGCGCGATACGGAAACCGAGCGGCTGGTAGGGCGTGAAAAAGACCGTTTCGGTATTGAGCACCATCCGGTTGGTCCCCACCAGATCCTCTTTGAGCAGCGACAGGCCGTCCTGTGCGGTGAACCGCAGCACCTCGTCCGATCCTTCGAGCCGGTTCCACCCCTGCGTATAGTTCAGCGAAAGGAACTGACGGATATGGCTGCGTTTCCACACGAACAGCGGCGAGAACCAGCGCAGGTTGACGTCCACGGCACTCTGCGTCCACTGACCCGTCGCCAGATCGATGAAGCTGCCCAGCGAAAAGCCGCCCATGAGATAACCCGCGCGGGTGAATCCGCCGGCCTTGTAGCTCAGACCCATATACATGTCCTCGCCGAACTCCCGCCACGAATACCCCCCGACCAGCTCGGCCTTGTAGCCGGTGGCCAGATACTCCCTCGTGCCGAAGCCGTAGATCATATTGGTGGTGTAGAACTTCTCGCGGTAAAGCCCCAGCCCGACCAGCACGTCGTCGGTATCGTGAAAAGCCGGGTTGTAAGTCTTCGTCACGTCGGGACGGAGCGAGTAGCGCGCGAAACCGTAACGCGCCGTGAGGAAGACGCTCGAACGGATCGAACGAATGTAGCGCGAACGCCCAGCCCAGACGTCGAAGCGCTTCGACTTGGCCAGGTCGGAGGTGTCGCGGTCGACCAGATAATACTTCGCCTTGACGTTGTTGTAGGCGATGCCCAGTTCGTAGTCGGTCGGCAGGATGAACTCCTTGCCTACGCCGATGCGCAGCTCGCTGTTGTAGAAATCGCGGCCCGCCGAAAAGTTGGCCTTGTAGAACGACCCCAGGAAGTTGGGGATGTCGTACGAGACGACGTTGCCTCCGTAGCCGAAATCGTTGCGGCTGAAATTGGTCGCAACGCTCAGGCGGTTGCCCGAGCCGAAGATGTTGGCGTCGGAGAGACCGATCATCGTCCGGCCCTCGCCGTGCAGCGCCGCATCGGCGCTGATCGTCCAGCTGTCGCGCGAACGCAGCGTGACCACCACGCGCGTCGAGTCGAGCGAATCCGGTGTCAGCTCCATCGTCGCATCCGAGATATAGGCGCGCGAACGGAGCAGCTGGAGGTTGCGCACCAGCAGCTCCGGAGCGATCGTATCCCCGGGTTCGAAGAGCAGGTCGCGCCGCAGCACCCGCTCGCGCGTCATCACGTGCAGTTTGTTGCCCGTGCGTTCGAGCCAGTTGCCGTCGGGGGTGAACACCGGATCCTGCGCGATGACCACCTCGCCGATCCGCCGGCCGGAGTAACGTTCGAACTGCCGGCTCTCGTCCAGCACCCGTCCGTTGGCTGTCGTATCGAGTACGGGGTTGACGAAGAGCATCCGGTAGAGCAAACGCGGTACGGCACGGCGCGTCGTCTTCGAACGGATACTGTCGTAGAGACGCTGGTTGCGCTGTTCGGCCTGACGGCGCAGGCTGTCGTTGCGCCGCAACGAATCCCTGCGTTTGAGATAGACGCTGTCGCAGGGCAAGCCCAGTTTCAGGTCCTCCGCTTTCAGGCGGATCGTATCGGGACGCACTCCGTGGCGGAGGTCGATACGCGGCGCCGTCTCCCGCGCCGGAACGAACGCCGGCAGCAGCGACAACAACAGCAACCCTATGCAACACCTGGAAAACATACCCCGAAAGATAACGATTTTTCGCGAAGAAAAAGTATCGTCCGATACCTCTTTCGGCCCGATAGCAGCGAATCCGCCCTGCAAAAGCGGTCGCAGGAGCCGAAAAAAGCCGTCGAAACGGCCCCGTCTGGATGATACCCGAACTAAGACGCAGGATTGCCGAACGACACGGCAGCCGGGAAGTTGCGGCCGGCATACCACTCTAAACGGGATCCAGCATACCCCCAGTCCGGAAACGAGCGCGCTGTGATTGGACAGGTCACGATTTCGGTCCGAACAAGCTGCTTTTTTATGCCTTCGAATACATCGCCTAAAAACAAAAAAAACTTACATATCGCTGATACATAAGGTTTTTTGCTTCGCATTGCTCTTTATTTCAAGAACTTCGAGGGTGAAAGATGGAGTTCGAACAGCGGCAGCGCAGGAAACGTAAAAAACGGAAGCGCCGTAAATCGTAAATTTGTATAAGGGCATTCGCTCTTACGAGTCATTAACCTAAAACTTTACGATTATGCGAACCGAAGATTTCATCGCTCGATGCAAGTTATTGAGCCTGCTGCGGACATTGCCTGACCGAGACCTCACTTCGGATGAACGCCTGCAACTGATTTCGGCCTTCCGGCTCTTCGTGAGACAGATCGCACACAGAGCCCGGACCGAGGAGTCGAAACTCGACCTGCTGCGGCTGTATGCTTGCCTCAGAACGGCTTTCAAGTATCTGAAAGTCCATCGTTCCGTCCCGACGAAAGAACAGGGATACTTCCTCGATGCGGCGCTCTCTTTTCTCGAAACAGAGCGTCGCATTGTCTTGCTGCAACTGCGTTATCCCGCGGCGACGGCTGCCGAGCCGCCGAAAAACGAGGTCCCGCTTGCTTGGTCGAGTGCCTTCACGCTGGCCGATCTGATGGAGGTGGTCGTGGCGCTGCACACATTGGGTGCTGTCCGTAAACCGAACGGCACCCCCGTAACCTTCAAGGATCTGGTACGGGCGTTCGAGCGCTTCCTGAACGTCTCGATTCTCAATCCGGATCGTTGCCGCTATACGACGATCAACCGCAAACTGCACCTCACGAAGTTTCTCGATACGATGCGGGAGGCTCTCGTCGAGCTGAGTCAGCGTTGACGAAGGCGCACCCAAAAGGTGCGCCCGATGAACGGCCTCGGACGGCCACGACGGGCCATGAGGCGTTTTTATGGAATCATGTCCTATTTTGGCGTCAAATATCGACGCCTTATGCAACATGAAGACGATTTGCGGGGACTCGAAAAGGTCGTGCAGTTCATTCGGGCCGTGAGTGTCCTCTTTTTATTGCTCAACAGCTATTGGTTCTGCTACGGATGGTTCGCCGCACGCGGCATGACTCATGCGGTACTCGACTGGATACTGCTGTCGTTTCAGCGGACGACGCACCTCTTCTCCTATTCCGTTACCTCGAAGTTTTGCTGCTTCATACTGCTTGTGCTGGGATGCCTCGGTACCCGCAGCGTCCGCGATAATAAGGTCAAGACATGGCATATAGTCACCGCCGCGACAGTCAGGGTACTGCTGTTCTTCGGAAATGACTTTCTGCGGGAACTGCCTGCCGATGCCGACATCCGTATGGGAAGCTACACCGCAACGCTCTTCACCGGGTATCTGTCGCTGCCGGCCGCAGGAGTATGGATGCGGCGCCGAATGACGCCGCGTCTGACGGATGATCCCTTCAACGACGACAACGAGAGCTTCCGGCAGGAAGAACGTTATCTTGCGAACGAATATTCCGTCAACCTCCCCACCCGCTACTATTATCACGGTGCATGGCAGCAAGGATGGATCAATGTCATCAATCCCTTCCGCGCGATGATGGTCCTCGGAACGCCCGACTCGGGAAAGAGCTATGCCGTCATCAACAGTTACATCCGTCAGTGCATCGAAAAGGGGTATGCGCTTTACATCTACGATTACAAGTTCGACGACCTTTCCACCATCGCCTACAACCACCTGCTGCGGCATCAGGACCGGTATGCCGTGCGGCCGCAGTTCTGCGTCATCAATTTCGACGACTCCCGGCGTTCGAACCGCTGCAACCCCCTCGATGTTCGGTTTATGACCGACATATCGGACGCTTACGAAAGCTCCTACGTCATCCTGCTGAACCTCAATAAGAGCTGGGCGCAGAAAGAGGGCGACTTCTTCTCCGACTCGGCCATCGTTCTGCTGGCCGCGATCATCTGGTATCTGAAGCTCTACGACGGCGGACAGTTCTGCACCTTCCCGCACGTCATCGAATTGTTGTGCCAGCCCTACGAGAAGATCTTCCCGATTCTGGCTTCCTATTCCGAACTGGAGAATTACCTTTTGCCCTTTATCGACGCCTGGCAGAACAATGCGCAGGACCAGTTGCAGAGGCAGATCGCCTCGGCGAAGATCCGATCTCGCGCATCATCTCCCCGCAGCTCTACTGGGTGATGACGGGCGACGACTTCACGCTCGACGTCAACAATCCGCAGGCACCGAAGATTCTCTGCGTGGGCAACAATCCCGACAGGCAGTCCATCTACTCCGCCGCTTTGGGATTATACAACTCCCGCATCATCCGTCTGATAAACAAGAAACACCGTCTCAAGTCGGCGGTCATCATCGACGAGCTGCCGACGGTATATATCCGAGGGCTGGACAATCTTATCGCGACAGCCCGATCGAACAAGGTCGCCGTATGTCTGGGCTTTCAGGATTTCTCGCAGCTGGAACGCGACTACGGAGAGAAGGAGGCTAAGGTCGTGCGCCCATAAGGGCATATAATAATCGTCTCTATGGCAAGAGATTAGGCAAGTGTTCTTTGAAATGACCTATCACCGCTGACTTATCTGAAAGAGAAATCGGACAGGGAGTGTAGCACGTCAGCAAAGCCATAAGTCGGTGAAGTTACCAAACCGCGACTGAATGGTGGGTGAAAAGACAGATACGAGGATAAAGTCCATACTGATTGAATGATAGTCCGAGTGGTTAGAGCCTTAAACTATGACGTCAAGGTAACTATAATCGTCATACTGCAATCCCTATTTCCATATCACTTGGGGAAATATGGCAGGAACTGGTTGCAGCACAACGTAATAAACGTAAAGGGCGGAAGTCATATCCGACAATCTGTCAAGCTATGTTATTATATGTCTAAATGGGGATTACCTAAATCGGAAAGCCGAGAAAACGGCTATGAGGTACAGACCTCTGAATATCCGACATGGTAACGGAGTCGCCGTAGTAGTCCGAGCAAGGGAAAGCCTTGTACATGGCAAAGGGCGGCAGTTGGTTCTTTTAATACAATTAACGGAAAATGTGAAGAGACATTATGAGACATCCAGAAAGAGTATTAAACAATCTATCGAAACACAGCAATCATTCGGACTACAAGTTCGAACGGTTGTACAGGATTTTGTTTAATGAAGAAATGTATTACCGAGCTTATCAGAAATTGTCAAAAAAGCAAGGCAATACAACCAAAGGTTCTGACGGAAAAAGCATTGACGGAACGAGCCTGAAAGAAATCAAGCAACTGATAGAAGAACTGAAAAAGGAAAGCTATCAGCCTATGCCTGCAAGAAGAACGTACATTCCCAAAAAGAACGGGAAGATGCGTCCACTCGGCATACCTGCTTTCAGAGATAAATTGGTGCAGGAAGTTATGAAAATGGTGCTCGAAGCTATCTATGAGAATAGTTTCAGCTACATGTCTCATGGCTTCAGACCTGATAAAAGCTGTCATACTGCACTGAAATATCTGCAAGACAATTTCATCGGGGCAAAATGGTTCATCGAAGGAGACATCAAAGGATTTTTCGACAACATTGACCACAATGTAATGGTCGGCATACTCAAAGAGCGCATAGAAGACGACCGTTTCATACGCCTTGTGAGAAAGTTTCTGAACGCAGGATATTTGGAGAACTGGGTATTCCACCGCAATTATAGCGGCACTCCGCAAGGAGGGATTATAAGCCCCATACTGGCAAACATATACTTGGACAAACTTGACAAGTATATGGAGGAATACATCAAAAAGTTTGACAATGGGAAGAAAAGGCGTAGGAATCCTGAACACCGCAAACTTGAAGGACGCAAGAGGACTGTCATCAAGAAACTTGAAAAGGAGACAGACATGGGGAATATCCTCATGCTGCAAAATGAGATTAAGGAAATAGAAAAGAGACGAGTACAAATACCCGCTGCGGACAGTATGGACAGCAATTACAGGCGCTTGAAATATGTCCGTTATGCAGATGATTTCCTGATAGGAGTGATTGGCTCAAAAGAGGACAGCCAAAGGATAAAGACTGACATCAAGGAATATCTTGAATCAAAGCTGAAACTTGAACTATCCGATGAAAAGACACTCATTACGCATGGAAATCAGCCTGCCAAATTCTTGGGATTCGATGTGTGCATACGAAAAACAAACGATGCCAAGAGAGATAAAAACGGAGTATTGAAACGTTTTTACGGGAACAAAGTCGTCTTGAAAGTGACTACTGCAGCTATGCGGAAGAAACTTTTAGCACTCGATGCCGTCAAGATTAACAAAGTTAATGGCAAAGAGGTGTGGAAAGGTATTCCAAGAGGTTATCTTTCAGTCAATGACGACCTTGAAATATTGGATAAATATAATTCCGAGATACGAGGTTTCTACAACTATTACTCAATCGCAAACAACAGTAACGTTCTTAACTCGTTTTATACTATCATGAAACAGAGCATGATTAAAACTTTCGGACAGAAATACCGGATAAAAGGTAAAAAGCTGAGGGAAAAGCTGCGTGTCGGAAAGGAAATCGGTGTACGTTTCAAAGACAATAAAGGGAACGAGAGGACAAGAATTTTCTATCATGACGGTTTCAAACGCAAGAAGGACGGATGTCAGATTGCAAATTTCGATGAACTACCCAAGTCGAAATATACATTTGTACGAACCAGTCTTATAGACAGGTTAAGTGCGTGTGTATGTGAATACTGTGGGGCTACCGAAAATCTTGAAATGCACCATGTGCGTAAGCTCAAAGACTTGAAAAAGAAAAACTCATGGGCAAAGTTCATGATTGCACGTAAAAGAAAAACGATAGCAGTATGTCATAATTGCCATAAACTGATACACAATGGCAAATTATAGATTGACAGAAACAATGGAAAGCCGGATACATCGAAAGGTGTACGTCCGGTTTGGGGGCGAGTACCCGAAAACCCGTCATAGAAATATGAAAATGGGCGTTGGTTACTTAGCCTACATTCAGAATACCGTGGGTAATCTCTTCGTCGGGCAGGTCGTGGGCGACACGGCCCGCACGCTGTCGGAGCGTTTCGGGAAGATCGTCCAGCAGAGGGAATCGGTATCCCGCTCGAACGACAACGTGACGACCTCGACCAATACGTAGCTTGACAATCTGATCCCTGCATCCAAGATCGCCAACTTCTCGCAGGGTATGTTCGTCGGAGCTGTGGCCGACAATATCGACCAGCCTATCGAGCAGAAGATATTCCATGCCCGCATCGACCTCGATACCCGGCGTATAACGGCTGAAACGGCCGCCTATGTCCCGATCCCCGAACTTGCGTCTTTCGTCGATGAGAACGGCACGGATCGTATGGATGAGGTCGTCAAGGCGAATTATATCCGTATCAAAACCGATGTCGAGGAGATTATTCGACGAGAGATCAAACGCATAAGCAACGACGACAAATTGAAATATTTGTTGGAGAAGAAATAGCCGGGTTATGTATTGTTCGGAATAAACTCGCCCGCTCGGATGATCTCCCCGTCGTCGGTCACGCCCTCGACGATAGCTTCGTAGTCGACCGTTGCGTCGGAGGAGAAGAATTCCACCTGCGCCTGGCCGTCGCTGTCGAGCCGCACGGCAGGATCCCAGTAGAGCGTCGTTCGGAAGTCGGGAACGTCGGACCGGCGGCTCTGTTCGGTTTCGTAGGCGGGGGGGGGTAAAACTCGGCGGGCGTCTGGTACCCCAGCGGGGTAATCAACCGCACACTTTCGGACTCCATGCCTGCGTATGCCTCTTCCAGCTCCTTGCCCTTCTTGAGCGTGATGGCAATGATGCTATCTTTCAGGTTATTGCCCCAAAAAGAAGCGTTAGCCCCTTCGATGATGCTCACCCGCTTGATCTGTACGAGCGGCGTCGAGAGGCACGTCGGCAGGGCGTCGTAGTCCTCCGTGTATTGAATGTCATGGCCGAACCCTTTGCCTTCTCCCAATGGAGTGAATGTATGATTTTTTAGATTATTGACATTGACTTGAGGATTGTCTTTCTGTCTCAACTCTTCCTTCATTTCATCCACGCTCTTGTCTCTGACTCTTCCGGCTGTAAGTCCGTAATTCATCAACATTTTAGGGGTATATTCAACAATTCCATCAATCATAAAAGCCGGTTGCTTCCCTCTGTACCATACCCGCTGGCCGACAAGATACATACCCGGTATTCGTTGAAGGATATCCAGTAGTGTTACGGCTCCCGACTCCTTGATCTGCTGTGCAGAATAGGATCGGGTCGCCATACGTTGCTCGACGGGATCGGGTTCTTTGATGTGGTGGATCACGTCGATCGGGTCGATAAGGACGTTTCGGATGTCAGCGGATCCCCGCCAGTCGATGTATTCAAGGGCGCGATCGGCATACCTCGGGTCGAAGATCCGTGGTTTGGGCAGCCGGGAGAACGTGGGGAACGAATCGGGTGTGACCTCGATGGGCAGGTTGTCGACCTCGGACCCTTTCCGTGCGGCCCTCAGCACGAAGGTGGTGCTGTCGGGAAAGTCGAATCCGCTCAGGGAGAAGGTTCCGTCGGGGCGTATGCGGGTCTGCGTGGCGAATCCCGAGCGAGGGATCAGCAGCTGCACGGAGTAACTGTCGATGCGCTTCTGGAAGCGTGCGTCGTTCCCGGGGACGACACGCCCTGCGATCTCCTGCCCCGCCACCAGCGGATCGCGCGGCTCCTCGTACTCGCCGCGCAGGAGCTTCGGGACGTCGTAGCGGCGCCACCCCTGCGTGAGCAGCAGTTCGTCGAGCGCCTGCGCGGCGTCGGCGTGCTGCGCGTTGAAGTAGTAATCCGGCTCCTCGATCACGCCCCGCAGTTCGGACGACAGCACCAGCGTGGAGTAGATGTCCCCCGCCGTGCGGAGCGGTATGGCCGAACGGTCGGTGACGGCGATCGAGAAGTCGCCTTTTGCGGGACGTCCGTCGGGAGTCCGCACGGCGATGTCGAGCGTCACCTTGCGCCGTCGTCCCGGCTCGCGGGAGGCGGAGATCGTCGCCGGGGTTGAAGACCAGCCGCTCGGAGAGGGCCTTGCCCGTCGCTTCGTCGAGGAGCAGCACTTGAAACAGCCCCTCGGGCAGCTCCTCGCGGCGGAAGGTGAGCGTTGGCACCAGCGGATCCCACGCCTTGTTGTAGCACTGCGTGCCGCAGCGGTGCACCACGAGCCGCAGTCCGCGCGGCAGCCAGTTGCGTCCCGAACGGATGGAGACTATGAAGGTCGAGTCGGTGGGGTCGACGCGCAGCACGAAGGTATAGTCCTTGGCATCGGGGAGTTCGAAGCGGTGCAGACGTCCCTTCCGGTCGGGGAACTCGGCCATGTAGCGCCGTCCGGCACGGGGCGGGAACTCCACGCTGCCGATACCCGCATGGCGTGTGCGCAGGGAGTCGATGAAGTGGCCCTTGTCGTCGAGCAGCCCCCCCTCCGAGAAGCGCGGGCGTCCGTCGTCGCCCAACGCCTTGAAGCCCACACGGCAGGAGTATCCGTTGACCAGATAGCCCCCTTCGGGGAAGAAGGATACGTCGAAGCACTCGCGCCGGCGCTCCTCGTGCGGGGATTTTTCGTCGTCTCGCAGGCCGCCCACGCGCAGGGGCTTGCAGAAGAGGGTAGTCCTCGGGGAGGTTACGCATGAAGAGCGTGTAGTCGCCCGCGGCGTCGACGCAGTGAGCGCGCAGCCACACCGTGTCGCCCGCGATGTAGTGCTCCTTGTCAGTATGGACATAGAGTTTCTCCTGCGGGTAGCGGGAGAGCTGCTCGGTGAACGGCTCCTTCGGGGGAGGGGCGCTTAAAGTCGCAGAGGCATAAAATGTCGCTGCGACACAAAGTGAGAATGCTCGGTTGCGCATAGTCGGAGCGGTATTGTTTTCTCAAAAATAAAGATTTTTTAAATCGGCAAAGTACAATTTGTAATTGCATAGCCGCTTCGACAGTTATATTATATTCATGATATTACAATAATAAATAATCTGTTACCTACGAGAAAAAATATTACAATAATTTCTTTTATTCAAGTTTATTTTTATAACTTTATAGCACAAACCTTAAAACTTAATACTATGAAAAAGAAACTTCAACAGAACAAAGAGGTCGTCTCTATTCTTGATCGAAACTCGATGTGTCAATGACGAAAGCCGGAGTAAATACGACGATTTATGACCCAACTAACAGATGTGAGTCCCTTAAATGCGCAGTTCTTACGGAAAAACTTTGTCCTGCGTCAAGGAGCCTATGTGTGCATCTGTAGATCCCGATTTATGCGTGGATCTCTTGATGCAAATTGTCCGACAGTTTTGGAAACAGCATGTGATTGCCCGACACAGACGCAAGAAGAGACCGATTGTATTGTCTTAGAGACTCATGGAGCGGACTGTGATACCCAATTTTGTGGAACTGTATCAATTTTATATACGTGTTCGTGTTAATTAAATGAGAATCGTTCGGAGAATAGGATCAATTTAATATTTTGATTCTTTTCTTTTACAAAGTCAAGCCTGCAATACTGCCTCGCATTTTACTATGCCACAAGTTTCTCAGCACAAAAACCGGATTGAAAACATTTTCGATCATCTCTTGTGTAAATCCGATTCATTATCAGGGATTGGTCTCTATTCGGGAGCTTTCGGCCGCCTGCTGTTTCTGGCCCACTACCTCCAATACCATCCCGAAGAGAACAACGGTTGTTTCGATCGTTATGCGGAGCAATGCTTCGATGCGATCTGCTCGAAGCCGGCCATCCATACCTACTGCAACGGAATGGCCGGGGTATTGGAGTGTCTGCGGCACCTCACGCGGAGCGGCCGGTTGGAAGTCGATTATTCGGAGATCGAAGAACAATATAAACCACACTTGCTTCAATGTCTGCAACGGGATTTCGCCCGTGACGGAGACTACGACCTGCTGCATGGCGCAATGGGCGTAGCGTATCATTTCCGTGAAGATGAAACATTCGCGGCGGAAACCGCCCGTTGGTTGCACCGCACGGCTATTTGCGACGGCGATCGGCTTAAGTGGCAATCTACGCTGTCTCCCGTAGAAAAAGGTATAAGAGGTTACAACATCTGTCTTTCGCATGGCATATCGGGAATCGTATTGGTCCTTTGCGCGCTCGCACGACACCATCCTGCGAATACGGAAATTACGGAACTGCTGCGAGGAGCCGTTCGCTATATCCTTGCTCAGGAGTACGATGATCCTGAAGTGTGCGGGTGTCATTTCCCGAGTACATCGCAGGAGTCGCAACCGCAGCGACAGGCGAGCCGTCTGGCATGGTGCTACGGTGATTTGGGCGTGGCGGTCGCTTTGTGGAACGCGGGGAAGGTGTTGGACGACGAAACGCTGAAAACAAAGGCCCATGAAGTGATGCTCCATGCCGCAGACCGCCGTACACTGCATGAGACGATGGTCTACGATGCTGGCCTGTGTCACGGCAGCGCAGGCGTGGCGATGATCTTCCACTACATGTATCGACAGACGGGCGACGAACGGTTACGCGCGGCCTGTGATTTCTGGCACGAACAGACGTTGGCACATGCCCGATGGGAAGACGGCATCGCCGGTTACAAATTCTTTTTTCCTTCGGAACAGCCGGAGTGGCGTACCGACCTGTCATTGCTTTCAGGCATGACGGGCGTCGGTCTGTGGCTGCTGTCGATGCAGCATGAAGCGGACGAGTCCGCAGCGTTCGACTGGACCGAACTGTTTTTTATGCTTTAATCTATGGCCAAGATCAAACTGCGGGCGTTCCCGACTTTCGTACTGCGCACGCCGCTCTTTCCGCTTTCGGCGCTCGATGATCCCGAACGGACGATGCAGCAGCCCTGCTTCCGCGAAGCGCTCTACCTCGCCTCGCCCGATCTCTATACCTTCACCGGCGACAAGACGGAGGATGCGGAGGAGAAGGGCGACGCGGCGGCTCTGAAATACTTCCTGCGCGCCTGCTCGCGCTGTACGCCCTTCGGTCTCTTCGCCGGCTGCTCGACGGGGCGCTTCGGCTCCTCGACGCAGATCGCCGTTGCGGAGCCTACCGCCGCACGACGTACTACACGGCTCGACATGCAATACCTCTGCGCGCTGATCCAGCGGATCGAACGGCACGGAGCGGTCCGCCGGCAGCTCCGCCTCTTCCCGAACGATACGCTCTACGAGATCGCCGGACAGTACCGCTACATCGAGTATTTCCACCGGGGCAAGAAGACGGAGCATCAGATGGCTTCGGTCGAGATCACTCCCGAACTGACGGCCGTGTTTGCGCTGGCGCGCGACGGCGCGACGTTCGACACGCTGGCCGGAAGCCTCGTCGACGACGAGATCACACGCGAGGAGGCCGAAACCTACATCGACGAACTGATCGCTTCCTCCCTGCTTACTACGGAGCTGGCTCCGGCTATCGTCGGCGATGACATCCTCACGACGCTCATCCGTAAGTTGCAACGCTTCGGCGACACGGAATACGCCCCGACGCTGGCGTGCGTGCAGGAGCGGCTCGCAGCCATCGATGCCCGTCCGCCCGGCATGACACAGGAGGAATACGCGAAGATCGAACGGCTCATCGAACCGCTGGGCGTTCCCTACGACGTCAAGTTTCTCTTTCAGGCCGACCTGTTCCGTCCTGCGCAGGCACAGCTTTCGACCGGCGTGCTGACCGATCTGAAAGAGTACGTCGATTTCGTCGGCAGTATTTCGGGCACCTACCAGAACGGTAATCTGCAAGCCTTCCAGCAGGCGTTCGTGCAGCGTTATGAAACCGAGGAGGTGCCGCTGATGCTGGCGTTGGACAACGAGCTGGGCTTGGGGTATCCCTATGCGCAGGGCAGCCACAACGACGTGAATCCCGTCATCGACGGTATCGTGCCGTCGTATGGCGCGCAGGGCGGACAAACGGGCGGTTACAGCGCAACGGACGTGCTGCTGCTCAAAAAATACATCGAGGCGATGAAGCGGGACGCCGAAGAGATCACGATCGACGAAAAGGATTTCCCGAACCGCCGACCCGAGGCGATCGTCTACCCCGACACGATCCCCGTCATGTTCAACCTGCTGCGCGACGATGCCGACGGGCGGTCGATCTACCTCAAATCCGTCGGGTCGAACGGCGGCGCGAACCTGCTGGGGCGCTTCTGCCATACCGACGCCTCCATCGACGCGCTGGTGCGCGAGGTGGCCGACTACGAACGGCAGGCCAACGAGGGGAAAATCATTGCGGAGATCGCCCACATCACCGAAGCGCGCATCGGCAATATTTCGTCGCGTCCCGTGTTCCGCGATTACGTCATCGACTACCTCTCGAACCTCGACGAGACGCTTGCCGAGCGCATTCCGGCCTCCGACCTGATCCTGTCGGTGCGCAAGGGGCGTTTCTACCTGCGGTCGAAGCGATTCGACAAAGAGGTCATCCCCCGTCTGACCTGTGCGCACAACTATTCGCTCAGCCCCATTCCGATGTATCGTTTTCTAGCCGACATGCAGAGCCTGCAACGAACGCAGGGTTTCGGCTTCGCCGTCGGATCGCTCTTCTCGACGCTCGACTATATGCCGCGCATCCGTTACAAGAACATCGTTCTTTCCCGCCGGCGGTGGAAGCTCAATTACGACGACGTGAAGGCGTTCTCGGCATACCGTACCGAAGAGCATCGCAAAGCGTTCGCCGGCTACATGGCCGAACGGCGGCTGCCGCGACGGGTCGTGCATCCGATGGGCGACAACGAACTGTTGCTCGATCTGCACGACGACCGATGTGTCCGGCTACTGTTTTCACTGCTCAGAAAATATAAGACGGTATCGGTCGAGGAATTCCTCTTCGATACGGAACATGCCGTCGTACATGATGAGCAGGCGAACGGATATACCAACGAAATGATCGTTATTCTACACAAGTAATGCTATGGAACGGATTTTCATTCCCGGCAGTCGGTGGCTGTTCTTCAAACTCTATACGGGAACACAGAGTGCCGACATCCTGCTGACCCGACATATCAGCCCTTTCGTGCGGCGGTTGCGCGAAAGCGGTGCGATCGACGATTTCTTCTTCATCCGCTACACCGATCCGCTGTTCCATCTGCGCCTGCGCCTGCATCTTCCCGATACATCGCGTTACGGCGAAGTGTTCGGGGCATTCTACGAGACGTTCCAGCCTTGCGTGGAAAGCCGCCTCGTGACGACGATCGCCTGCGACACTTATGTTCGCGAAATAGAGCGCTATTGTGAGGAGACAATGGTGCAGACAGAACGGTTATTTTGCATCGATAGCGAATGTATTGTCCGAATAATGCAGACTTTACAGCAGAAATTTCTGTTCGGAACATACCCTCGTGAAGAAATTAGATGGCGTATCGGATTACTCTTAATAGACGATCTATTAGAGGTTTTCAATCTATCATTGCCTGAAAAAGAAAAATTCATGACCGATGCGGCAACAGCGTTCAAAACGGAATTTGGTTTTACCGTTCATCGGGCGACTAAACAACTGAACGATAAGTATAGATTATTGCGAAACGATCTATACAAAGTCCTACAAACTCGATTGCAAGAAGAATTTCCTAATTCGATATTAGAAATACGAAAGCAACAGTTCCGACAACTCTCATTTGAGATTAAACAGTCAGTTCCCGATGCGTATTTCCCTGTCTATCTTCGAAGTTTAACACATATGACGATGAACCGCCTATTCCGGTCGCAGAATCGTCTTTGCGAAATGATGATATATGAATATTTGAGTAGAAGTTATGCAGCTTTAAGGAATAGACAATAAACAGAAAAGTCCCAATAGGGACTTTTCTGTTTATTGTCTTGATACTGATGTTATCCGATACATGTATCTTTCGAAGCTGCACAATAGCAGCCATCATTCGTTGCGCAATAGAGATCTGAGAAATCACAGATATCCGTTTCGGGTTGGCAACCCTCGGATGGATTTGGACAAACTTCGGTCTGCTCAATGCAAGGATCGGAAATACACCCTTTAGATGGACATGCAAATGTCGCACATGCTATTGTATTATCCGTACAAACGTCTGTCCATCCTGTAGGACAATCTGTCTTTTGTGTTCTGATAATAACAGTCCCTGTATTAATACCAGTGCCAGCTCCACCTTTAGTCAAATTGTTCATCTGGTTTCTATCCAAGATAGAAACGATCTCTTTTTTGAGTTGCAGTTTCTTTTTCATGGTAGTAAAGTTTTAGGTTAGACACTCAAATATACAATATTTTGTTTGTATTATCAAAATAATTATCGAAATTTTTCTATATTTGAGAGTGCTAAAAGTTCTTTGCGTGCTTATGAGGGGATTTTTTCTTGTATTGGGATATTTGATCGGAGGAGGTCTGTCGTATGGATTCGCCCAGCCGTCGTACTATGCGAACCCGTTCATTGAGCAGATCGAGCATTACCCGCAGGAGAAGCTTCAT
>ERZ836877.3267-NODE-3267-length-18694-cov-40.763668_pt1 | contig 18694 bp, 15 predicted proteins | sample MGYA00519469_ERZ836877 | MGnify/ENA primary metagenome ERZ836877 (study PRJEB31850, sample SAMEA3708809) | human gut metagenome | biome: human gut; feature: human-associated habitat; material: faeces | place: China | collected 2014 ... | reverse complement strand
TGATTTTGTCGCAGTCGCAGGCATCGACGCCGCCGGTCTTGAACGTCAGGTTCTTGCCATACATCCACGGCAAAGGCAATATCTGCTCCTTCTCATAGAGAGCGACAATCGTGACGATGGCATTCGGTCGGGCACAACGCCATGCCAGTTCAAAGGTGTCCTTGCTTCCGGCCACCTCAATGACACGGTCGGCACCACGACCATCAGTAATCGATTTGAGAAAATCAAGGCATTTTGTTGGCTCTATTACCTTGACATTTGGATAATGCCGGCGCACGAAATGTCGGCGGCTCTTATCAGACTCGCAAACGACTATCTTATGTGGCTGATACAGCTGCACACATTCCAGCGTGCATAAGCCGGTCGGTCCGGCACCAATAATCAGCACGGTATCTTCCTCGAAAATTTCGGAAATTTTGGCTGCCCAATATCCCGTGGCAAGGATGTCGCCGACAAACAGTGCCTGTTCATCGCTGACGTTGTCGGGAATTGGAGTCAGACCATTATCAGCGTATGGCACACGGACATATTCCGCCTGACCGCCATTGATGCGGCAACCAAGCATCCATCCACCGGATGTGCAGTTGTTCACGTATCCCCGTTTGCAATAGAAGCACTCGCCGCAGAACGTCTCGACATTCACTGCAACCCGGTCGCCCGGCTTGACCTTGGCGACTTCCGAACCGACGGACTCAACGACTCCGACCAGCTCATGCCCTACGGTGATGCCGACCTCAGCCTGAGGCACAGCCCCATGTAGAATATGAAGGTCCGACGAGCAGATGCTCGAAAGCGTAACCCTCACCACGGCGTCCTTCGGGTTCAAAACTTCCGGTTTCGGCTTCTCAATCAATTCAAACCGCCCCGGCGCAGTATATGTCAATGCTTTCATCTTAAATTTCCTCGATTCCTATTTTTATCAAGTTTTGCGTACAAAGCCGGACGGAGTTTTCGGTTGTATTCCTCAATCTCTTTTATCTCAGGAGACTCAGGTGGTATGATTTCATAGTCTCCATCAAGTCCGGTTTTGGATTTTTCATATAATGTATCACCATAGCGCTCCCTTAACCTTTGACTCACTTCATCACGAGAAATTTCGCCCTTGACATTACTGATTGCCAAATCAAGCAAATATGCGGACACCTTCAGTTCTGCCGCATCTTGCAGACCGATACTTACAAGCCACGCATCCGCTTGTTCTCTTATCATTGGATTATCGCTGCGTGATAACTCAACCAGTTCCTGATATTTATCTTCGTATGTCATGGTATCGTTATTCTATGTCTAAAGGGATAAGATTGTCGTCGTTGAAACGGTCGAAGTCGGACTGAAAGAGTTTGTCTTGGATTACACGGTATTTCTCAAACTCAGTTTCAGCGTATTCTTTAGCTTGTTCGGCTGATACATGTCCGGTATCAGTCAGAACGGGACGGTCGGTAAGATCGAGAAACTTGTCAATACGCTTAGCCCAGTCCTCCATTGTCATAGGAATATGACGCTTTGCCATATCTTCCGCCAAATCAAGGAAAGAGTTGACAATTCGTCCCATATCCTCCAGCTCACTCTCTTTGAGATAATTTTTGGCGATGCTGACATCCGGCTTGACAATCTTCCCGTTTGGAGCATTTTCCCATGTTGTGAGCCCCATATGCTCCTTTTTAGCATTAGCCCGGTTAATTATCAGCTCAGCGGCAGTATGACCGTGCACAGCGTAGTGCATCTTATTCTGCACCTTCTTGAAGAATAATCGAGTAGTGGGCGCATCACGATTGTAATCGATGCTTGTAGCGTAAATATCCGTCAGCTTTTGGTAGAAACGCCGCTCGCTGAGGCGAATCTCGCGGATTTCAGCCAACAAATGCTCGAAATAGTCGATATTCAGAAACGCTCCGTTTTCCATGCGCTTCTTGTCAATCACATACCCCCGAATGGCAAACTGACGCAAAATAAACGTACACCACTGCCTGAATTGCGTGGCACGAGTGCTGTTTACCCGATACCCAACACTGATAATAGCATCAAGATTGTAGAAAGTCGTATTATAGTTCTTGCCATCTGAGGCAGTTGTTTCCATTTTGGAAATAACTGAATTTTCCGAAAGTTCTCCACTTTCGAAAATATTCTTTAGATGCTTGCTAATGGCTGGAACTCCTACATCAAAAAGTTCTGCCATAGCTTTCTGCGTACACCAAACAGATTCGTTATGGTAGACAACCTGCACGCCATCTTCCTTCCCCTCAATCTGAAAGATTAGGAATTCCGCCGTGCTATTCCGTATCTCAAACTTTTTCGCCATGTATTTTTATCACTTTGGTTAATATCCACGTAAAATATTGCCAATTCTATTTGGCTGTTGAATAATTTCGACAAATCCGTCTTTTTTCAACCGGTTCTTAACGTGATCATTCGATACGTCAAAGTGATTAGCTATCGAATCAACCATTGAGTAGTATATCGGGAATTTCCCTTTCTGGTTGTCAATGACGAATGGGACATGATGTAGCCTATATTGCTTGAATAATATGGAAACTGCTTGCCTGAACTCAGCATCAGGCATTAATAGATAGGATGCAAAATCGTTGGCTTGTACATCAAACCAATGAAACTCAGCTTCAGATGGAATGAGTGTTGCGGAATCAGCATTTGCAAAGAAAGACTCATATTGTCGTAGTTTTTCTCTATGCAAATATGCGTGTGCCAATTCATGAGCTAAAGAAAATCGTAATCTGTGCGGTTGCGAAATAAGCCAGTTAGGAAGAATGATGCAGTGCCTAATAGCATCATATTTACCATTATGTGTTGTTGGTAATTCTTGAAATTCAATTTTCACATTTAAAAATGTAAGAAGTTTGTCTTCATTTTTATCTGTCTCAATTGAATAAAAATCTGGAGATGCAAGTAATTTATTTACAATCTTGTTTATCTCTGTGCGAGGCAAATAGCTCGGTTTTAGCGTAGGAGCATTTAATGGAAGCCCGTTATATCGAAGCATCTCTCCCATCGTATAAAAGCAGCCATTTTCAAATATCATCGGATAAGAAGGAGCGTCTAGATGACCACGAAGAATTTTGAATTGATAATCTCTTTGCTCTACCTCATTTAACATTCGAGGGGCCATCCATTTTTCCTCTCCATAACCATTCCATATGATTAATCCTACCCCAGTGTTCAATGCCTTATCAATGACTGGTTGGGGAAAGCCTACACTAGTGACGATATATAGTTTTTTACCAAAGGGAAGATTTTGTGTTTTGCCACGCCACTCTTCAAAATCAGATTTGTCAAGTTTCCTTCCTAAATCCTTACATTCAAAAATAATGAGGTTCGAGATCGCATCATTAAAATGAGGATTCCTCACCTCAATAGAGATGTCAGCTATGAATTGATCTGTTCCGAAATCAATAGGATATGCTTTCTTCTGATGAAGGGAATAGTGTTTTCCAACAGCGACTGTCCCATCGGCTATAAGTTTTTTGACTAATCGAAAAACTTTATTCTCATATGCATCACCCTGATCGGTAGTACTCATAATCAATTCTGGTTGTTAGGCAAGATACTATATTGAAACAAAGATTAGAGCGTTACATTACTGTTCCGGGTCCTCACTCAAAATGACGAGTTCACATAGTGTTGAATATTGCGCATCATAGCGTTCCTTTTGGGATGCAAAAGGTTTGTTCTGACAGTTCAGCATAGATGAATCCAATTCATCTGTCATGTCAATGTCAAGGAGAGCATAGAGGAACACCGTATCTTCCCCGGTATCGCGGGGCGAGGGATTCTGAACGGAGAGATAGTATTCGTGGGGAATGAGCGTCTTTGGCACAAACCGTACATCTTCCGTTAGGCGGAAAAGATGCTGACCATCGGGCTTGCGGGTGTGAAATAGTACTGAGCCGATAGAAGCGGCATTATTGATAAGTTCCATGCCATCGGCAGTGTAATGTATGGGGACGGCAAGTTTGCCGGTCTCGAAAAATTTCAGAGACTTTCCCGCATAATTCTCCATCATCACCATAAACACACCTTCTTTGCTGAGCGACGGTAGGACGGATGTAACACCGGAATACTGTGGCAGATCCGAAGTCGGGTCTTTCCCAAGTGTATAATCGACAATATCAAAAAATTCTGAAAGTTGCGATTTCAGGGATGCATTCTCCTCTGCGTAACGTTTATTGTTGTCAAGAGCGAGCGCATATAGATGTTCCTTGCCGAAAGGTCGGTAGACCTTTCCTAAAATATCTTGAAAATGCGATTTTATATAATCGGCTGCCAATACTCCGGGCTTGGCCTGCATAGCGTAAAATTCGTATTTGTCCTCAAGTACCTGCCGGATTTTATCTCGGAAGATGTTGCGCACCTTGTCTCTCCAGCCTCGCTTTTGCGCGGCATTGTTGCGCCCATAAAGAGACACGACGTAAAGGAAGTTTACATCGTAATGGGTAATCAGGAGCGTATCACGGTCAAACAGTCGGTTTCGGAACTGCTGTGAGGTAAATGTCCGCGCTGATTTTTTCGTTACCTCAATTGTATCGCCATACGAAAGGTCATCCGGCACTGTGGCACTGATGAAGAAATTGGGTATGACATTGTAACCCTCGGTGATTTCATCCCGCAGGCAGAAGTCAGTCTCCCTTGGCTTGTCGTCAGCATCATCTCCGAAGAAAAGATTCAGGTTCCACGAAATGACATTTCGGGCATATGTGTATTGCTTGGCAACTGACTCTTCGGAGATTCTATTTTTCTGCTTGTAATATTTGGAGTCTCCAATGTAATATACACGCTTCTTCTCTTCCTCCGGTGCCGTAAGGCTATCCCATATAAATAAGTGGTCTACCTCCTTGCCGTCAGCCTGCTTCTTGTTCAGGCGGTCAGGCAAATCGTGATCGCCGATAAGCTCGTCGATGATTGCCTCAAAAACGATATTGAAGTTTTTGACGAGTAGAAATTCGTTGAGCTGCGCATTGATTTTTACCTGTTTCGACTGCTCGAAGAAGGCGTAGCACAGCTCCCATAAGCGGAGAGCCTTATCGGAGAAATATTTATACTTGATCTGACGGAGACGACGCACGCCGAATCCCTTGTTCAGGTACATTTCAAAACGCTTGCCGGTGATGAGGTCGTAATTGAAGTTAATCTCGACCTGGAAACCATATTCTTTTTTGATGTAGTGGAGTATCGAAAAGAATATGACAAGCAGTTCCTCGTCAAAGTTCACCTCACGCCGCTTGGTGACGGGATTGATGTAGACAGGCTGATTGTCCTGAATCACAACCTGCGACTTGTTGATTGTCTGGCTCCAGTTGATTTTATTGAAGCCGCGATGCACGTTCTTGAGGATAAAGAGAAACCAGTCGCTGTTCTCTTTACTAAACTCAATGAGTGAGAGAATGATGTCAAGGAAAGTGTTGCTTGTGCGGCGTTTGCTCTTGCCGACCTTGATAGCGCTTTGTCTGCGGACTATCGTATGGTCAATGTTATTGCTGCGGCAATAGTCGTAATAAACGGCTATTGCACGGTAAATCCATACTGAGAGCCCGTAGATAAACTGACGCTCGCCCTGGGAGAGAGGATTGTCCTTATCTGTGAGATCGATTATTTCTTCGGGCTTGTAACGGTTGAATACCTTATCCTGTTGATTGAGAACGACCTTCGGAAGGATGAAGACCGCCGTACCCTTGGACGCGAAATAGTAGTAGCCGACGTAATTAACGGAGGCTACACCGTCCACCACATCGAGTTCATCGACATTGGGAAACAGCTCTTGCAACAGTCCTATCGGGTACGGATACCCCTCAATCAACAGTTTCATCAGACTATTTCATTTACTGATATATTCCAACCTTTGGATTGTACGGCATCAATCAGCTCTTGGATCTTCGATTTGCCGCCCCATCCGTTGGTTGAAATGTAGATGGGTTCGCCTTTGCATTCTACTACAGCTACGCGGTTTGCCTTGTCTGTCCCTTTGCGGCTGTCATATGCCTCCTTTAGTTCTACAAAATGACTGACGATATTGCCAAGAGAAGACCATTCCTTAACAACATCGAACGCTGACATTTCGGGATGCTGCTCTACATATAATTTGACAAGCTCATAGGCAAGCATCTTTTTGGAGTATCGCCCTTGGCCGTTAATCATATACTTTGTGTAATCTCGACCGTCATTCTGTTCTGACGCGTCATCCACATTGTCAGATTCTCCAAGGGCATAATCAAAAGGGATATTGAAGTGTTCGGCAAGTCCTTTAACTTGCTGAATTTCGTTCTTATGCCATTGATTGCTTACGACAAATGCAATGCCGTCGTTAGCAATAATCGGTGTCTTGTTCCAGCGATTTTCCTTCTCGAATGAGTCGGGATTATCAATTGATTTGACAACATCATCACGGTCAGCAAATACTTCATCTACCGCATCGAAAATAGCCTCAGATGTATTCGATTTTGCAGCTTCGTTAAGGATTTCAAATACGGCATCGGTGATATAACGCATCTTCTTGCCATTGACTGTTAGTTCATCTCCTACGTCTGTATGGTTCGCGGACTCGGGTTCAAGACCGAGATTTGAAACGAAACGTTCTATTCTGTCTTCATCAGCGTTTCCGGCTTCGTCGAAATATGAAGCAAACGACATAGTTTCCCCGTTCTCGTCTTTGAAGAAATCTTCATCAAGGCCGAAGTCCTTGAATACATCATTGTAAAGGTAGAAAAGAACTTTTGAGAGAAGCACTTGTGGCGTAATGACTTCGTCCTTTGCCTTTGCAAAGAAGTAGCCGAGCTTCTTATCTTCCTGCTGGATTTCGCCGCCCTCAATGCGTTCATTGATGGCAGAGACAAAGTCCCACCAGTCGTATGTATTGCCGTTTGAGAAAACGATTTTGAAGTTTTCGCCAGCATCCTTGATTTTGATGTAGCTCCAGTCCCAACGACGTTTGAAAGCTGAGTCAATGGGGAAGAGCGACTGGTCGCTTGTGTTCATTGTCGCCCAGATATACAAGTTGTTCGGCAACAGCAGACACTCGCCGTTCTTCACCATGCCGACAACATCCTTGCCGCCATTGTAAAGCGCATTGATTGCATCGTGTTTCGCGATGCTGAACTCGCCAAGAATCTCTTTAAGCTCCTGAGCGAGATCATCGTCTGCCACTATGGGATAGACGGAGAATCCGGCTGCGTTACGGTCAAGCAACTGGAATATGTCTCCGAAGATTTGGGCGCAGTTGCCGCGATTGATTTCCTCGACAATGAGGAATACAGGCTTAGGTTCATCGTTCTGCTGCTCTCGCCAGGCAGCAACATAAGCCTTAAGAAACGCTTGCATCACATAGCGGTAAACGATACGACTTTCCTTGACGGCTTCTCCCTTTTCATAGACAATGTGTCCGGCCATATCGCGTACATCAGTCTTTATTGTGATAGGCTTATACGACCCGACAAATGAAGCGTAGTCGGTATCCGGATGGAACGTCGTACGATAATTCTCGTAAGTTGAACACATCTGTTCGATGGTGTGTGATTTGCCGGTGCCCGGTGCCCCATAAAAGATTTGCTGGAGTGGTTCGTCTAATGGAACCAATTCTTCATCAGGAATGAGAGGCTCTTCCTTCAATAAGGCTTCATCAGGCACACTGGTGTTAAGACGAATGGAAAGAGTGCCGTTATCATTTTTGATAAAGGTAAGAGTCGAATACTTTTCAACTAAAAACGCACGAAGATTAAACCCATTGTCTTGTTTGAGGTTGTTGAAGTATGCCCGTCCATCATCGCGTTTAAAAAGATAAACAGTATATGGAGCGGTTTCCGATTTATCAAACTGAGCTGCAATTTCATTAGATAAGGACGCGAATATATCGCTTACACTTGACGGTTCCTGATTCTTCTTCAAATATATTTGAGGAATTATGCAGAGTGCGGCCAGTGCTTTGATGAAATCGCTTTTATATAGCATGAAAGTAACTTCTCCACTATCATCCGAGATAAGCGCAGAAATTTCTTTTGAGAGATTGATGCTTGTTTCGTTGGACGGACTCGGCGAAAGCTTAAAGTTCGCATCCTGTCGCGTTACGATTTTTGAAAGCTGCTCCATGTTATTTAAGCTTATTATGAATAAAGAGATAATATATTACAGCGTATATAACGTTAACACTGACGGCATTACCTGCCTGTTTGTAGAGTGCGCCATCACAAACTCCTTTACTTTGAGCGTTTGAAACAAAGTTCTCAGGGAAGCCTTGTAATGCAAATGCCTCTTGAGGCGTAAGTTTGCGAATAGGTTGAAGTGCAAGCTCCTCTTTCGAGAACTTTAAGTTTAAATATGCAATGGGATTCTCGGCTTGGATAAAACCATCGCTATAATAGTTGTCTTGACAAGCTCTGTGCATCTTGTGCATAGTCGCAGTAAGAGGACGAGCTATTATTTGGTTGATTTCTGATTTGGAAATAAAGTTCTTAGAACCATTAGAAAGCAACGTCGGTTTTATACGCTCACTTAGATAATATTTCGGGTTAACTTGACGGGCAAGTACGTCTAATACATTGTCCTGTAACAAAAGAGTATGAAATAGATGTAGATTATCTATGAATACCTTGTTGACATCGGCATTTGAAAATGAGAACGAACGGGATAACCTTGCAGTAGTGGCAAAGATTATTAAACGGCTACGCTTTTGGGCGAGCTTATAATCCATAGTGTTGAAGATGTCATAAAACACCTTATAACCAAGATTTTGCAAGCGAGCAACTATCTCCTTAAATGTATTGCCTTTATCGTGCGTCAGCAGATTCTTTACATTTTCAAGCAATACATATTTTGGTTTCTTGTATTCTATGATTTTTTCAATCTGAAAGAACATTGTCCCCCGATGGTCGTTGAATCCAAGTTTTTTGCCCATCATACTGAAGGATTGACAAGGGAAGCCTCCGGTTAATAATGAGAATGTTAGCCCGTCATAACGGCTCATATCCTCATTGAAGGTCATGATGTCGCCCATTTCAATTTCTCCGTTACAATCGAAATTCGCTTTATATGTTTTAGAGGCATTTGTATCTATCTCAGAAAAAGCGACACAATCGAATGGTATGGAGAAATCCTGTTGGATGTTTTCCATCGCCTTTCTAAATCCTCCGATTCCAGCAAATAGTTCAAGATGTTTCATAAAAAAGAAGCTATAGCTGTTCCGATTGCATATGCTAATTTGACTGGTACAGCATTACCAATCTGGGCATACCACATATTCTGCGCTCCATAGAAAACAAAATCATCCGGGAATGTTTGTATGCGAGCGGCCTCACGAGGAGAAAGTCCGCGAGAATACCAAGGATGGATATACATATTGCAATCATACTTCATGTGTGAGGTAATTGTTTTACAAATTCTATCATCCTGCAATTTGAAGTACTTATCCTTGAATATATTATTACGCCGTGAATAAGGCATTATATCTGCTATAGAAGGATGCAGCGAATTGCCGCCCTGGGGGAGTCGAGAATAAATCTCAACATCACGAGGATTGTTATATCTATTTTTGTGATTATAAAGATTTTCTATAACCCTGTTTCCGTTTATGAACCGATAAAATTCAGTATTGGGATAATCAAATTTGACTTCCGTGTAACCGGTATTATCGTTCTCAATATCATTTCGACCTTTATATTCTTTTATGCCCAAAGATGGAAGCCCGTATAGAGCATCACCTAAGACAAAAGGAGTTTTCTTCAAAGAAAAAATTTTAGAGAATATAACTTCCGGATCTATCCCAACTCGGTTACCTATAACTATAAACCGTTCGCGATGTTGAGGAACTCCATAATCTTCTGCAAGAAGGAGTTTCCCTGTAAACTTATATTCATGATTCGTTGAGTTCAAATACGTATTAAAGTCTGCCTCTATTTCTTCCCATCGAGATTGCATTCCTCTTACATTCTCCATTATGAAGAACTGGGGACGTACCGAACACAGGAATCTTAGATATTCCTTATATAATAGATTTCGAGGGTCATCTATAATCCTCTGACGATTTGCCATGGAAAAACCTTGGCATGGCGGTCCTCCACAAACCAAAGAAATACCGTCATACTTGGTATGCCCTTGAAAATCCCTGTTGAGTTCACAAATGTCTCCGACAAAGTAAGCCGTAGAGTCTAAACTTCTATTCCGTCTATATGTTTCAGAAAATTGAGGGACTATTTCATTGACAAGAACGGGCGCAAAACCAGCCTGCTCAAGCCCTAATGAAAGGCCTCCGCAACCTGCAAATAAGTCTATGAAAGTAAATTTAGCCATTATTATTCGGGCATTCTTACAAGTTCTTGAATCTGCACATCAAGAAGCTCGGCGATCCTGAGAAGGGTGTCGAGACTCGGTTGAATTGTGTTAGTGCACCATTTGGAGACTGTGGCGGGGTCTTTGCCGAGCTGCTCGGCAAGCCATTTGTTAGTCCGCTTCTTCTCCACAAGCATGACTTTGATTCGGTTTATATCTTTGCCCATGATGTTTTGTCCTGTTCATTAATGCAAAGTTAATGATTTTTACCGAGAAGTCAGTTATGTCATGCCATAAAATTGAATAGCACTTTCAATAAATTGCATTTAATGCAATGAAATGATATCAGGAATAGTCAGCTTCTGGTTCTGCGGCCATTGGAATATCAGTTTCTTCAAGGCTATAACCGCTTCCATCTGGCGATGTAATGCTGGTATAAATCTTATTGAGTGTGTCCTCGCGGTTTGCCTTGTTGCGCAGTTCACATTCCCATACACGTACTACTTTCCATCCCAAATCAAATAACGCCTGCGTTGATTCTTTATCACGTTCAATATTGCGTTCAATCTTCTCCTTCCAAAACTCAATATTGGACTTTGGCAACCGAAAATACTTGCACCCCTCATGACCATGCCAGAAACAACCATTCACAAAAATTGCCGTCTTGTACTTTGACAAAACTAAATCCGGAGTACCTGGCAATTTTCTGACTTGTACACGGAACCGCAGGCCTCGTGAGAAAAGATACTTCCGCACAATCATCTCCGGCTTCGTGTCTTTTCCCTTGACCGCGGCCATGCAACGACTTCGCTGCTCTGGTGTCATTATATCCGCCATAATTGCTGGGATACATAATAACCGCATGGACTTATTTTTTGACCCGCACATTTAATATGTTATCAAATAGCGAATGGTAAGTTACAATGTCTTTCCTTATTTTTATAAAATCATCGGCGCTAAAGGTAATATCGCCTTTTCGCGTTTTTAAAATCTCCGTACCATCAGATTCAATTTCGATACTTTGACAATGTGCCAGATCATTTCGCATCTTGATGATGTCCGCCTCATAATTTTCCATAAACCCCTTGCCATTAGGAGACACATATAGATCTTGCCCGGTGGCTTTTAGAGTTTTCAAGACCAGATTAACTCCGTGTGCTTTTTGGGATGCATCAAGTTTTGCGATAATTTCAGCTACGGGAGCTTTTCGGATAGCTAAAGTGCAGTCTTTTTTGCATTGTGGATGCTCTAACCATTTATGTATAGTTTTTTCCCTGTCTGAAGTGACTTTCGAGTGAAACTTATTTAAATTTTCTTCCGATTCTAAAAATTTAGACAAAATTTCACCCATCATGACGTCAAGTTCACTGACTTCTGCCATAACCAATCCTCTGAGGTTTGTCAAGTCTTGAGTTTTGCGAATAGTTGTCATGATCACACCTTGAACCTTTCCTAGAAAAAGCTCTTTGTTTCGGCCCGAATAATATACACCTTCCAATTCCTTTTCCTTGCCTTTAGCCCTTATGGCAGCTATTCCGCTTGCAGAATAGAACACAACATCTGTGTATATGTCCATGTTCCTTATCTCTTGAATAATTTCATCTCCCGTGGGTTCAGACGCAAGATTTAGATCCATGAGAATTAAGTCATATTTGTTGTAATCAGAAATCTCAGACTTTCCACTAGCAACTTTATACGAGAATTGAAATCCAAGTTCTTCTACGAAATCTTGTATTTCATCAACGATGGATTCCAACCAGTCCTGCTCGTTCTCTACCCAAAGTATATTGTATTTTATTTTCATTTCGGTATTGAGATTTTAAGGACAAATTTGCCCGATTTCGTAATTTGATCAAGATCAAGATTAATTGAACCACCAAGTTGATCGCGTACAAATGCCTTGATATTATAAAGGCCTAACCCAGATCCATTTGTCGTGGTAAACCCTTTCTCAAAAACAGATTCAGGATTGAAAATTGATGTTTCCATCCCATTCCCATTGTCTGATATTGTTATAACTATCATATTGTTGATTTCGTGAAAAATCATATCAAATGATGTCGCATGAGCTTTTATTGCGTTACTGAGAAGATTATCAATTACAAGACTGATTTCAAGAGGTTTGAAAGACGTAATTTTACTGCAGCCATTCGATTGGCAATTCAGATTGCAATCATCGTAAAACTCCGGAAGTACCTCTGTGACATACTGAGAGATATACTCAACTAAATCTGCTTCAATGGAATCGGCAGAAACAGAAAAATTAGCTTTGGTGGCAAATTGAGCTATTGACATTACTTTATCGTTAGCCCTACCAATTCTTTCAAGTTGAGATTCGAGATTTTCCAGTTTAAGAGTGCCTTTATGTAATAACTTAAGGATTCTAGAAACAGTATTAGATATAGTTGAAGAGTGTATTCTAATATCGTGATGAAATTTTAGAATACGATCTATATCCAATGATCCCACTGACTGAAGAAATAGATTCTGCTTAGTTTTTTGCTCTAATTCTTCCTCTGCTTTCTTGCGCTTGGCTTCCTCTGCATGCCTTTTTTCTCTTTCTTCACGAGCTTTTTTACTGGCTTCTTGTGCTTTCTCTTTTTCCAATGCCGCCAGCCGCTCTGCTTCCTGTTTCTGACGTCTCAGCTCATCAACTTGTGCTTCGAAATCTGTTATATTTTGAAGTAGAGTCTTGTCGTCAGTTTTAGATGCAACTTTGCGAAGATCGTCAATGAGTTGAGCCTGAATGATTTCGGCATCGTCTATGTCAGATACGATATTTGCCAGATCTTCATTATAAGAAAGCAAGGTGATAGTATCGTCATTGGCTAATGTCTTGACAATTTGAAGAAAATCGACTTTACTGCCGATATTTTTTAGCACGTGATCTATCGTTTCACTTTCTTTGTCATTTTCTTGGAGTTTTCTTCTAAAAGATGTTGCTGTGTCATTTTTTTGGAAATACTCTCTCCGTATAAAGCCTTCTCCCCAGAGAACACCTACTACGTATCTTTCAAGTCGTTTGAACGTAAGCCAAAAGAATTCTTTGAGCTGTTGAAATGCTGGAGTATTAATCAGCCCACCATCTCGACTGGATACCTCCTTGAAAGCTTCAGGATCATCTGTTTCGACATCCACTCGCCCCAATAATTCGCGACTTCCAAGGAATCGATTATAACCTTGTTGAATTCTCTGGTCTATTCCCCACCCGTCATTGCCAAACTGTCCATAAGGAAGGATGCGGAATCCATTTCTAAACAAAAATACGCTTCCATAATTTACAGCGGAGGTTCCCATCTGCACACTAAAATTGTATTTGGCAACCTTGTTTAGATAGAAAAGGGAAATTGATACATCTTTAAGGAGATTAAACTTGTCTTGTTCTTCTATTTCATAAATAGGGACACCGCGGTCATATAGTTTTGTTCGGATTATTCCGTCTTTGATGACGCTATCTATACGTGTGGTTTTTAAATTCAAAACCTCACCGATAGAGTTACGAATCGGTCCATTGATTATGGAACGTTCAATATTCACTACTTTAGCTCTCTTTTGGACGCTCAAAGTTTCCCAAACTTTCCGTAGTTCTTTTGCTTCGGATTGCTTGGATAAGTCACTTATTTCTTCTGATGGTACTTCAAAAATAATTTCGAAATTATCCGTACCATTGAAAGGATTGATAAGCTTCTCAAGTGATTTACGAAGATTTAAAATATCTTCGCTTGACCAACTATCATGTAGCCCAGTGATTCTCAACGTAGTGCCAGTGGGCACTGAGAGTACATCAGGTTGTTCTAACAGTTCATATGAAACTGGAATGTTATCAAATTCTTGATGCGGATTGATTTCGTAATCGTGCCAATCGATAGACATTTCTATCGCATAAGGGTTGTTGGCATGTTTAGTTGTTAATGTTAGCCATCGTCCAAGGCGGTCGCAAGATAGCCTGCCGATACCCTTCGCACCTGCATATTTGCGCTTGATTGTTTCGCGATAATTGGAATCCTCCGTATTGTCTTTTTTTGCAGAATATGCCAATAGAAGCCATTTGTTCAAAAGATCATCCTCGGTCATGCCTTTGCCATTGTCAGCGATAATCAACGATTTTCCATCAAAACGAATGGTTACTTTAGTCGCATGAGCGTCATATGAATTCTTAACCAACTCCAAAATCGCAATGTTGGAGTCAGTTATAAGGTCTCGACCAAGAATATTCTTAATCTCGGAGCTTACTTTAAACCATCCTTCTTTCTTCATGATAACATTCCTTTGAGAACCAATCCCGCTTGATGTGCAAAAAGCGGTGGAATGGCATTCCCAACTTGACTATAACGGGGTACTTCCTTTTTTCTCATTTCTCCACCTGTAGTATATTTGCTTCGAAATTCATACCAATCTGGGAAGGATTGGATTCTTGCGCATTCCCGTACAGTCATTATGCGGGGTTCGTTATAATGGAGATAATCATCGGGAGCTCCCGTAATAGTTGGTGAAACTGTGTTGGGATCCAATACGGTTATTCCACGTTGGTGAATACCCCATTTTTCACGCTCGTCACCATCAATTCTATGTCCCACGATTTCATTATCTTGCAAAAGATTTTCAAAACATTCAGTTTTTTCTTTTGTATGTCTTGCAAAGCTGTGGCTATCTGGGACTACAGAAGATACGGGGATCCCCTTTCTTAGGTACTTTTGATAGGAGGTTGTGGCTCTCCCATATCGACCTGATAAAAAACCATGACGATCCGGGGTTGGCTCAGTACCATTAGATCTAAGAAGGTCAGAGATGGCATCAGATAAAGTGGGCGTTGCAGTCAATCCATATTGATTGATGAAATCCGGGAACTGTTCTTTGAGTTTTCCCATAAATTCATTTGAATGAATTTTTATAGATTTTCTTACTCCTACAAGAATAAACCGTTTTCTTCTTTGAGGCACCCCGAATTCCGCAAAGTTTATAATATAGGGCGTAACATCATAGCCAAGTCCTTCCAGTTGTTCTACTACAATTTTAGAGTATGGAATAGCATCTGGATTCTTGGCTTTATCAAATGAGTATGTAAAACCCTTAACATTTTCAAACAGCAGTAATTTGGGACGTACTAGTCTTATGAAAGAAATATATGAGAAGACCAGTTGATTTCTTTCATCATCTTCCATTCTTTTACCGGCCATTGAGAATCCTTGACAAGGTGGGCCACCAGCGACTAAGTCTATTTTTCCTCTCAGAGATTTAAGTTCATCTTTATAATTTTTCAGCAACTCAATTATATCTGTCGGCTCCTGAGACAACCATTCAGGCCAGTTAAAATGATGCTTTTTATCTATAAGATTGTGCTTTAGCGTTTCAAAGGCGCACTTGTTTTTTTCAACAGCAAACACACCACTCCATCCAGCCTGATAGAGTCCCAAGGAAAGACCTCCGCATCCAGCGAAAAGGTCTATTACGGTATATTTTCTGTTGCTCATATCGTATTGTTCGTGTTTATATATGATATTTCCAATTAAATGCAAATTTACGAATATTTTCTGACATACCAAATTAATTTACCGAGAGAAAATTTAAGCCACTCTTTGCCACTTTTTGTCTGACGTTAAAGAGCTGAGGGAGGGAGCCGTTAAAACAGGGAAACATAACGAAACGCCCCGGCAAGAGAGTGAGTCTTGTCGGGGCGTTGGGAAAAGGATTATTGGAGCGTTAGCGAATGGAATTAAAGGTGGATGCAGGCGATGCGGCAGCCGGGGACTTGGTCGGTGGCGAGGGGCTGGCAGTCTTCGTCGGCGAAGTGGAGGAAGCCGTGCGACTTGGCGGTCTGTTTCAGCCAGTGGATGAAGGCTTTCATCTCGGCACGGATGACCTCTTGTGTGCCTCGGAAGCTGATGCGGATGATTATGAGCGTCATGTCAGGGATACCAAGGTGGCCTTCAGAGCGTTCCCACAGGCGGAACTGAATGGTGCGGTCCTCGCCGAAGTAGTGGATGCACGCTCCGACAGAGTTCCAGTCGAGTGTGGCATCATCGGGGTCGCTGCCGAATACTTCTGTGATATAGGCGCGGAAGTCGAGGAAGAAGTCCACGATGGCGTCGCGGGTTGTGGATTTGATTTCTTGCATGTGTGGTGTGGGTATTAAAGGGTTAAACAAGCGATTTTGCATTCGGGTACCTGATTCGGTGCGTCCGTGGGGCCGTAGCTCTCGTCGGCGATGTGGCGGAATCCGTTAGCTTTTGCCGCATCGCGTAGCCATAAAGATACAGCATCTGCTTCTCCCTGAGCGTTTGCCACGAGCCCGGAGATGTGGAACACGGAAACGATTACGGTCATGTCGGGGATTCCGAGATGTCCGTTTGAGTGTTCCCATAGACGGAAATCGAAGGCTCTGTTCTGTCCGTGGTATCGTGCGGTTGCGCCTACACAGTTCCAGTCGAGTGTAAGCTGGTCGGGAGTTGCAGAATAGTTCTCTGCCATGTAGTTTACAAAGTCATGGTAGAAGGCCTTGATGCTCATCTGAGCACCTGCCGAGATGGGATTGAAAGAATTTGATCGCATGAGGTTTGTGAAGTTTGAAGTTTACCAAATATGGTTATTGGACTCAGGTGTCCAAGGGTCAGAGGGTCGGAAATAAACATGGGTGCGGTCGGCATTTTTTCGGCGTTCAAGTCGGATTGTCATCTCCTTGATACTATCCTGCTCCTGACGGTTGCCTACCATCATCGCTTCTTCGCGGAGCATCATGTTACGGATGCCCTCGGCGTCGTAGCTCACACGCTCGTAACGATATAGCCACTCGACTTTCTGAAGATGCTCGTTCTCTTTGTTGAGATTATAGCACCAGATGCCGAGACCGACTGCGATAAGCAATAAAGCTCCGGCAACGGCATACGCCCATTTGGGAATTGCCGCCCAGATAGCGCCGTTGACGATGCTATACATCCGGGCTGTAAGCCGCTTTGCCGATTCATTTAGCCCGTTAATCTGGCTAGTGAACTCATTTTGGATGCCGTCCTGAAGTGCATTCTTCACGTTCTTGTAGAGACCGTTCTTGAAGGCTTTGGCGAAAGCCTCTGCCAGTGCTTTCGGAAACTGCGAGAAGTCCAAGCTCTTGAGAGAATCGATTTTTTGCTGCTTGAGGGCTGCTTCAACAACGGCCCTTACGGACTCGTTGGTGGCTACATTACCCGGCAACTCAACTTGAATCTTCTCGGGAACCGATGGCGTAGTTGTTGCCGATGTCTGCCCTGTGGCTGATACCAGCCTTGTATCAATATCCGTGAGCAGATCATTGTTTTTCTGTGCGATTTTGAGAAGGTCGTCAATCTTCTCATCTTGTTTCTTGACGATAGAATACATATCTGCCATTACAGTGATCTTCCTTTTTTCTTTTTTGGGTTTCTTTTTCATTCTGCGTTCAAAGTCCGCTTCCTCCGGGTCATAGCCGGGCCCGACTTGGAATAGCCCGCCAAGAGCCTGACCTCCCGTTTCGATTATGCTCTCTACGACATTCGCCACGGGCGATTCCTTAACTTTTGCCGTTACCGAAATCGATGCCGTTTGCTGAGACTGTGCCTCCTTGATTCCGGCGTTCTTGGAAAAGAATTTGTCGAGACGCATGTAAGAGAAAGCGCGGTCAATCTTTGAGCCGTTGAAGGTAAATTCGCCATCGGAGAACCGTACGCCCTGCGGTTTGCCGGTGTCGCGGTCGTTGTAAAATTCGACCGTTATACCTGCCGGAGCGAGGCGGCGACGGAACTCATCCCACGATTTGCAGAGGTACATCGCCGCCTGAATCCTAGGCTTCATCTCGGCGATTGCATCCTCATATAGCTTCTTTTTCGGCGAAAAAGTCAGTCCGTATTTCAGCTTGATTGCCTTGGTCGCATCACGACTTTTGTCGAAATTATTGCTTTCGTCAATGGCTTTGCCGTGAAGATTGACGCGGTTATAGACTATATGGAAATGCGGAGAGCCGGTTTCGAGATGACGCACAATCAGATATTGCGTGTCCCGGATTTCCATCCGTTCCATGTATTCTTTCGCCAGCTGTACCATAAAATCATCCGTTAGACGGGGCAAATCTGCCTTGTCGAAACTCACGGCGATGTGCCCGATTGGTTTGCTGATTCTCCTGTTTAGACTCGCTCCTATGTCGAAACTGTCCACAATTCTGCGGTAGTCATTGCCGAGAATCCCGCCGGAATCTATCACTCGCCAAGTATCGGCGGTGAACTGTTCCTTGTCGTGGAACTCACGCATGACGTAGCCGACAATATCGGCAGCGGCTCCTTTTACGAGTATTTTTGCTATCATAATAATGAGGAATTTGAGGTTTTCAACTTGCCAAGAGTGGCTAAAATCCCATCGAGACAAGCCTCAGCCTTTCGCTTTGTCGAGGGCCATGAGTTAGCCTGACAAGCCTTGACCTGAGCGTTGAGAT
>ERZ836877.3265-NODE-3265-length-18706-cov-3.317731_pt1 | contig 18706 bp, 18 predicted proteins | sample MGYA00519469_ERZ836877 | MGnify/ENA primary metagenome ERZ836877 (study PRJEB31850, sample SAMEA3708809) | human gut metagenome | biome: human gut; feature: human-associated habitat; material: faeces | place: China | collected 2014 ... | reverse complement strand
AGAACTCCAACACGACCCGTCATGCAGCAGAGTTCTGGATGATCGAGCCGGAGATCGCATTTGCAGATTTAAAGGATGATATGATCTTAGCAGAGAGCATGTTAAAATATGTGATCCGTTATGTGTTAGAGCATGCACCGGAAGAGATGAATTTCTTCAACAGTTTTGTGGATAAGGGACTGTTAGACCGCCTGAACCATGTGTTAAATTCTGATTTTGGACATGTGACCTATACAGAGGCGATCGAGATCTTAGAGAAGAACAACGACAAGTTTGAATATAAGGTATCCTGGGGCTGTGACTTACAGACAGAGCATGAGCGTTATCTGACAGAGGAAGTATTCAAGCGTCCGGTCTTTGTAACCGATTATCCGAAGGAGATCAAAGCATTCTATATGAAGTTAAACGAGGATGGCAAGACAGTGGCAGCAATGGACTGCTTAGTACCTGGCATTGGTGAGATCATCGGTGGAAGCCAGAGAGAAGATGATTACGACAAACTGCTTGCACGGATCAAAGAGCTTGGTTTAAACGAAGAAGACTACGGATTCTATTTAGATCTGCGTAAATACGGAAGCACCCGTCATGCAGGATTCGGCCTTGGATTTGAACGTTGTGTCATGTACCTGACCGGAATGGGTAATATCCGTGACGTCATTCCGTTCCCAAGAACTGTTAATAATTGTGAGTTGTAAAAAATAGAAATAGGATCTTTAGGAGAAGATATCTGCTGCAGGGCAGGTATCTTCTTTTTGGTTTTTCATATAATCAAATTCCTGCATCCGGTCGATACATATGATATAGATAGAAACATGAGAAAGCATATCATAAAAAATATTACAAAGAACACGGCAGTTCAAAACCACAGACAAGGATGTGATCATATGAAGATCGGTGAAGCAAGAAAGACTTATTCCGCACCACTGCGTGAATTTTGGGAAGAGAAAAAGTCTTTAGCAAAACAGAAAAAAGCATTAGATGAAAAAATAAAGGCAACCCCAAGTGGAAAAGAGGCATTTGCCAAAGAAGCGGTAACCTTAGACCTGTCATATCGTGCTGTTTCAGAAAAATATGAAGAGTACAGCAAGACCATGGAACAGATCATGGCACAGCATACAGCACTATTTAATGCAGAGGTTTCTAAGCAGCAGGGCGAGGCCATGGAAGAATATTCAGAGGATATGATAAAGATCATGGAAGTGGCACGAAGGATCATGAAGGGTGCAAAAGTACCAGCCTCCGATGAGAAAAAACTGATGGAATACAGCATGGAACTGTATATGGCAGCAAAGAATATGGCAGTGCTGAACGAAAATAAGAAGAAAGAAGAGTATGATTCCCTTTGGGATGATGAAAAAAAAGAAGAAAATCCGGACCCGGATGAAGTGGCAAACGATGCAGAATACGGTGGTGGCACACCGGAGATCATGGAGGTATCCGATGTCGTTGCTTCAGCAACAGAGGGGATAGAAGGATAACCGGGAAAAATTTCTTACAATATTTTATAAGAAAAACAAAACTTACCACAGAGATTAATTAGCCACGCTAATAAAACCAATAATAAAATACTATTGGCTTTTTTAGCGTTTTTTTTGTACAATAAGGACAGTGACATAAAAACGCGATCGTGCGGAAGATACAGTGATACAGAATCAGGATATTCAGGAGGAAAAAAGATGGATTACAAGAATGCCGGTGTAGATATTGAAGCAGGTTACAGATCAGTGGAATTGATGAAAAAACATGTGCAGGAGACCATGAGAAAAGAAGTGTTGACAAATCTTGGCGGTTTCTCCGGTGCGTTTTCAATGGAAGCATTTAAAAATATGGAAAAACCAACTTTAGTATCAGGGACAGATGGAGTTGGAACAAAATTAAAGCTGGCGTTTATCATGGACAAGCATGACAGTGTAGGAATTGACTGTGTGGCAATGTGTGTCAATGACATCGCATGTGCCGGTGGTGAACCACTGTTTTTCCTTGATTATATTGCATGTGGAAAGAATTATCCGGAAAAGATCGCATCGATCGTAAGCGGTGTGGCAGAAGGATGCAAGCAGTCAAATGCGGCATTGATCGGTGGCGAGACCGCGGAGATGCCTGGCTTTTATCCGGAAGATGAGTATGATCTAGCAGGATTTGCAGTAGGAATCGTAGATGAAAAAGATATTATTACAGGTAAAGATGTCAAAGCGGGTGATGTGTTGATCGGAATGGCATCCTCAGGTGTACACTCCAATGGATTTTCACTGGTGCGCAAGGTGTTCTCCATGGATAAAAAGACCTTAGATACCTATCATGAAGAGTTAGGAACGACGCTTGGTGAAGCATTGATCGCTCCGACAAAGATTTATGTCAAAGCACTTCGCAGTATCAAGGATGCGGGTGTGCGCATCAAAGCATGCAGCCATATCACAGGTGGCGGTTTTTATGAGAATATTCCAAGAATGTTACCGGAAGGAAAACGTGCAGTTGTAGAAAAGAACAGCTACGAAGTTCCGGCAATCTTTAAAATGCTCGCAAGAGAAGGAGAGATTGCAGAGCAGATGATGTACAATACATACAATATGGGACTTGGCATGATCTTAGCAGTGGATCCGGCAGATGTAGATAAGACCATGGAAGCAGTCAAAGCAGCAGGAGAGACTCCGTATGTCGTAGGAAAAATCGAGGACGGAGAAAAAGGAGTTACTTTATGCTAAAAATAGCGGTACTGGTGTCTGGAGGAGGAACAAATCTTCAGGCGATCATAGATAAAATAGCAGAAGGCATGATCACAAATACCGAGATTGCAGTGGTCATCAGCAATAATAAAAATGCTTACGCATTAGAGAGAGCGAAACAGGCAGGCATTGAGGCAGTCTGTGTTTCTCCGAAAGATTACGAAAACCGTGAGCAGTTCAATCAGGAATTTTTAAAAACATTAGACAGCTATCAGGTGGACTTAGTGGTACTCGCGGGCTTTTTAGTAGTCATCCCGCCTGCAATGATACAAAAATATGAGAACCGTATCATCAATATCCATCCATCTTTGATCCCGTCTTTTTGCGGAACCGGTTATTATGGTTTAAAGGTGCATGAGGGTGCGTTAGCAAGAGGAGTCAAAGTCACCGGAGCAACCGTGCATTTTGTGGATGAAGGAACCGATACCGGCCCGATCATCCTGCAAAAAGCAGTAGAGGTTCAAAACGGAGACACACCGGAAATCCTGCAGCGGCGTGTGATGGAACAGGCAGAATGGGAGATTTTACCGAGGGCGATTCATCTGATCGCAAACGGAAAGGTAACGGTGAAAGACAAAAAAGCAGTTGTAGAAGAATAGATACAGGAGGAAACAACATGAAGGTATTGATCGTAGGAAGTGGCGGACGTGAACATGCAATCGCATATTCCTGTGCAAAAAGTGCAAGAGTCGATAAGATTTATTGTGCTCCGGGCAATGCCGGAATCGGTCAGATCGCAGAATGTGTACCGATCGGAGCAATGGAATTTGAAAAATTAGCAGCATTTGCAAAAGAGAAAGAGATTGACTTTACCATTATCGGAATGGATGATCCGTTAGTCGGCGGAGTGGTAGATGTATTTGAAGCAGAGGGATTAAAAGTCTTTGGCCCTCGTAAAAACGCAGCTATCTTAGAAGGCAGCAAGGCTTTTTCAAAAGACCTGATGAAAAAATACAATATCCCGACAGCAGGATATGAGAACTTTGACGATGCGGATAAAGCACTGGCTTATTTAGAGACAGCAAAAATGCCGATCGTATTAAAGGCAGATGGATTAGCCCTTGGAAAGGGAGTGTTGATCTGTAATACCTTAGAAGAGGCAAAAGCCGGAGTCAAAGAGATCATGTTAGATAAGAAATTCGGTGATGCCGGAAATCATATGGTTATTGAGGAGTTTATGACAGGACGTGAGGTTTCCGTACTTTCCTTTGTGGATGGAAAGACCATCAAGATCATGTCTTCTGCACAGGATCACAAGCGTGCACAGGATGGAGACAAAGGACTCAACACCGGAGGAATGGGAACATTTTCTCCAAGTCCGTTTTATACCAAAGAAGTGGATGAGTTTTGTAAAAAATATGTTTATCAGGCAACCGTGGATGCCATGGCAGCAGAGGGAAGACCATTTGTTGGAGTTATTTTCTTCGGACTGATGCTGACAGAGGACGGACCAAAGGTGTTAGAGTATAATGCACGTTTTGGTGACCCGGAGGCACAGGTAGTATTACCGCGTATGAAAAATGACATCATTGATGTGATGGAGGCATGTGTGGATGGTAGACTTGATGAGATCGATCTGCAGTTTGAAGATAATGCGGCAGTCTGTGTGGTATTAGCTTCTGACGGTTATCCGGTATCTTATGAAAAAGGAAAAGAGATCTCCGGTTTAGAGCGATTTGAAAAAGAAGAAGGATACTACTGTTTCCATGCCGGAACTGCATGGAAAGACGGAAAGATCGTAACCAACGGTGGACGTGTCTTAGGCGTGACCGCAAAAGGTGCAGACTTAAAAGAAGCACGCGCAAATGCATATAAAGCAACGGAATGGGTAGAATTTTCCAATAAATATATGCGTCATGACATTGGAAAGGCAATTGACGAAGCATAGGGATGTGATCTGGATATGAAACGAGGAATCATTTTTGACATGGACGGAACGCTTTGGGATGCGTCCGAAGAAGTGGCACATTCCTGGCAGGAAGCCATCCAAGCATCGACGATCACGGATAAGGTTCTGACAAAGGAAGACTTTATGCGTGTTATGGGAAAACCGATGGATGAGCTGATAGAAACACTGTTCCCGGAGCTTTCTAAGACAGAGCAAAAGGAACTTTTAGAAGACTGCTGTAAAGTGGAAAATGCCTATTTACAAGAACATGGAGCAAAGCTGTATCCGGGCATTGAGCAGATGCTTGCAGATTTGAAACAGGAATACTTTTTAGCAATTGTGAGTAACTGCCAATGTGGTTATATTGAAGCCTTTTTAGAGCATTATGGCTTTGGAAAGTACATCGCTGACATTCAGTGTTTTGGAATGAACGAAGTTCCGAAAGGCGAGAATATCTGCCTTGTAGTAGATAGAAATCGTTTAGAGGATGCTGTCTATGTCGGAGATATCCAGGGAGATTATGATGCGAGTAAAGCAGCAGGAGTGCGGTTTGTCCATGCGGCATATGGCTTTGGTGAGATTGCAGATGAAGTACCATGGATAGAGTGTCCGTCAGAACTAAAAGAAGTTTTACGAAAAATCTGGTCATAGTTATGATAAAATGATTTGAAAACATAAAAATTATATTTACATTTTATAGGGACAGCAAGAGGAAATCACCTGTATATCAGCCAAATGAGCCGACCCCAAAAGTTAGACCAAACATCTAACGATTGGAGGTCGGTTTTTTATGTCCAAATGGGACGAAAGCGTCGTATCAGGGCAGACAAAGCATGAAAAGTATGTTATTCTAAACAAAAGTTAGTTAAAACTAACAAAATAGAAACAGGAGAGAAGAATATGGAGGAATGCTTACTGGGAGGACAGCGTGCAACACTTTTGGCAAAGAGTGACGGATGCAGTATCATGCAGTTTGAAAATCATACCGGAGAAGGAACGATGACATGCTATGAAATTTTTCCGGGAACAATACTGACCTTTAATGATTTTCACATGGAATATTTTGATTCTGAATATGTACCGCAGGACAATATATTTGCAATAGATTATTGCAGGGAAGGCAGAATGGAATATTTAGCCGCAAAAGATGCTTATGCTTATGTACAGGCAAAGGACATGAAGTTTGATCGGAGATTACAACATGTGGGACGATTTGTATTTCCGGCAAAACATTATCATGGTCTGACGGTGGCTTTTGATTTGGAGATGGCGGCACAGGCTTTAGTCACAGAAGTTAAAGATTTTCCGATAGATATCATGGCATTGCGGGATAAATATTGTTGTAGCCTATATCCTAAGGTTATCCATAAAATGGAAGGCATAGAGCATATCTGCGGGGAATTATATCAGGTACCACAAAAGATACGGGTACCGTATTTTAAGATTAAGATTTTAGAATTGCTCTTATACTTAGAAGCATTAGAAATACCGGAAGAAGAAAATTCAAAACCCTATTTTTATAAGACACAGGTGGAGAAGGTGAAAGCAGTGCAGCGGTTTTTATCAGAACATTGTGCAGAAAACCACACACAGGAGGAACTTGCGGAAAAGTTCGATATTTCACTGACAACCATGAAAAGTTGTTTTAAGAATATCTATGGTTCATCCATAGGAGTCTGGCTGAGTCATTATCGAATGAATCAGGCAGCAGAACTGCTCCGTACCAAAAAAGATTTCAGTATTGCACAAATAGCCGGAGAAGTTGGTTATGATAGTGCCAGTAAATTTGCACTTGCATTTCGCAAAGTCATGGGAATGTCTCCAAGGGAATACCGGAAAGAGAGAAAATAGGAGGAAAATTAAAGATGAATGAAAAAAAAGAAAGCTGGTTAAAAGCAATATTTCAATATGCAAATGGGCAAAAGGGGAGAATGACAGCTTCCGTGCTGTTATCAGTAGTCAGCGTGATAGCCGGATTAATGCCATTTTTTTGCATATACCGGGTGATATGTCTTTTTGTGGAAAATGAAGTTACATATCAGGGGCTACTCTATTGGTGTGGCATGGCGTTATTTTCTTATCTCATAAAAATAGCAGCATTTAGTCTTTCGACAGGATTGTCGCATCAGATGGCATACAATGTCTTAGAGGGATTGCGGCTGCGTGTAGCGGACCGGTTGCTTCTGGCACCCTTGGGAAAGGTACAAAGTTATACCATTGGTCAGATGAAAGGAATGATGGTGGACAAAATTGAAAGTATGGAACCACCTTTAGGTCATATGATACCGGAGGGAACCGGTCATACGATACTGCCAATTGTCAGTATAATTGCATTGGCAATTATTGATTTCAGAATTGCATTAGCATCGTTGGTAACATTTCCGATTGCAATTTTTTGTATGGGCCTTACCTATAAAATCAGTGGAAAAAACTTTGATACCTATAATGAATCAAATGCTTATATGAACAGTACCATTGTAGAATACATAGAAGGAATTGAAGTAATCAAGGCATTTGGAAGAGCCGGAGTATCTTATGAAAAATATGCAAAAGCAATTACCGATTACCGCGCTTTTGTTATCCGATGGATGTCATCAACATGGATTACCATGAAATTGGCATTTGCATTATTTCCATCTACCCTGATAGGAACACTTCCAGTCAGTCTGTTGCTTGCATCACGCGAAATTATTACAGCACCACAGGCGGCATTAGCAGTCATGTTATCCATGTCTATGGTAGGTTCATTAGCAAAACTGGAAGTGTTTTCGGAGAATTTGCGTCAGGTAAAAATGACAGTAGAAGAATTACAGGAATTTTTAAATATGCCAGTGCTGCCGGAAGCATCGGAAAAGGTATTACTGAAGGATACCGGAATTACGTTGGAAAATGTACATTTTTCTTATTCGGGGAATCAGGAGAATGAGGTACTAAGAGGGATTGATCTTCAGATTCCGCAGGGAAGTTTCACAGCATTAGTAGGTCCTTCCGGAGGAGGAAAATCGACGGTTACAAAATTGATTTCGAGATTTTGGGATGTGACGGAAGGAACAATATCTATAGGAGGAAATGATATCAAAAATATGCCATTGTCACAGCTTACAGAAAATATCAGTTTTGTGACACAGGATAATTTTCTGTTTCAATGTTCTCTGCTTGAAAACATAAGACTGGGTAATCCGAAGGCAACGGATGAAGAAGTCCGGAAAGCGGCACGGGCGGCTATGTGTGAGGAATTTATTTTAAAACTGCCTCAGAGTTATGATACACCGGCAGGAGAGGCAGGAAAACGTCTTTCCGGTGGCGAAAAGCAGAGAATAGCGATTGCCAGAATGCTGTTAAAAGATGCACCGATTATCATTTTAGATGAGGCAACGGCATTTACCGACCCGGAAAATGAAGATAAGATACAGCAGAGTATTGCGGCACTGACAAAAGGGAAAACATTGTTAGTCATTGCACATCGTTTGTCTACCATTAAGCAGGCAGATAATATTGTTGTACTTCAAAATGGTCAGATTGTGGCACAGGGGCAACAGGAGGAATTGTTGAAAAAATGTAAGTTATATCGTGATATGTGGGAGGCACATATCGGTGCAAAAGAATGGGCAGTATCAGGCAGTAATAAGGAGGTAACGGTTAATGTTTAAAACAATACGGCGAATTATTCATTGGTGTGGGAAATTCAAAGGGAAACTATATCTTGGGTTTTTGTTTTCATTTTTCTCGCATTGGTTTGCGGCAATGCCTGTTATGGTAGCAGCATATGCATTGGGGAAATTAATGAAGCAGGAAATGGGAACAGAAAAATTCGATACCCGCTGGATAGGATGGAGTATGCTGTTATTGATTGCATTTGTGATACTGAGATTTCTATTCGATTACTTTAGGGCAAGATGTCAGGAAACTATTAGCTATGAACTGGTAGCAAGAGACAGGCTGGCGGTTGGTGATGCTTTAAAAAGAGTATCTTTAGGATATTTTGAACAGGTGAATACCGGAAACATATTAAGTTCAATCACAACAGGATTAAACACTTTAGAGACGATGGGAATCCGTATGGTAGATAATTTTATCGGCGGTTACCTTAATTTTGCAGTTATTTTTTTGTGCCTGTTATTTTACAATCCAATCGTTTCACTCCTTGCATTGGCGGCAACAGCATTTTCCTTTATGTTTTTACTGGTGATATCAAAATATAGTGTAAAAAACGCGCCGGTAAGTGCAGAGGCAAACCGGAAACTGACAAGTGCAGTGATTGAGTATGTAAGAGGATTAGCCATTGTAAAATCTTTTGGGAAAAGTGGTGCATCCATGAAAGCATTGAGTCAGGCAGTATCAGACAGTAAAAAGATTCATTTAAAAATAGAAAGGGGATTTATTCCGGCAAATTGCCTGCACCTGTTTGCATTAAAATGTGGTTCAGTAGCACTGGCATTTGCATCCTGCTATTTGGGAATGACAAATCAGATGGAGTTTGAAGTTATGCTGGTATTTCTCTTCTTTTCTTTTAGTATTTTTGGCAGTCTGGAGCCAATTGGTGATAGTGCACATGTATTAGGAGTTATTGATGATGCGATGGATCAATTGGATGCATTGAAGGAAAGCAATTATATAGATCAGGATGGAAAAAATATTTCATTGAAACATTTCGATATAGAATTTCAGAATGTAGATTTTGGATATGATACCAGACAGATTCTGAAAAACGTTAGTTTTTCAATTCCGGAAAAGACTTCAACTGCAATCGTAGGACCGTCGGGGTCCGGAAAGACGACAATATGCAGTCTGCTTGCCAGATTCTATGATGCAGATCATGGAGAGATTATAATTGGCGGACATAATGTCAAGGAACTGACCTGTGACAGCCTGTTATCTAACATTTCCATGGTGTTCCAAAATGTGTATCTGTTTCACGATACAGTCCGTACCAATATTTGCTTTGGAAAGCCGGATGTCTCGGAAAGAGAAATGATAGAAGCCGCAAAGAAAGCCAGATGTCATGAGTTTATTATGGCATTGCCGGATGGTTATGATACGGTTATCGGCGAGGGTGGCAGCACTCTTTCCGGTGGAGAGAAGCAGAGGATATCTCTTGCAAGAGCAATTTTAAAGGATGCACCGGTGATTATCTTAGATGAGGCGACTGCCAGCATTGATCCGGAAAATGAGCATCTGATACAGGAGGCAATATCAGAGCTGACACGGGGAAAAACAATTATTACCATTGCACATCGTTTAGCAACGATTGAAGAGGCAGACCAGATTTTAGTGGTAGAGGATGGGCAAATTGTACAGAGAGGAACACATAAAGAACTGTTGCAGGAAAAAGGCAGGTATCAGAACTTTGTAAAGGTTCGTAAAAGAGCAGAAGGCTGGAAAATCGCATAACAGAACAATAGAAAGAAATTAGAACATATCTCCCAATCCGGGGAAACATTCCGGTTTGGGGGATATTTTTTTACAAACACATCCAAGTCCGTTTTTTTGGACACCTTACCGTATAGAATAATCTCAAGACGAAGGGGAGAACAAAAGAACGCAGACGAAAGGAGATGTTTTTTATGAAAGGATATGTTGTATCAGACGGTTACATGGGATATGTGAATGGAAAATATATGTTATTTGCAGATGAGGAAGATTATCGCGATTATATCGAAGATTAACAGGAGAGAAGCCATGAAAAAATATGAGATCATAGCGGTGGATTTTGATGGAACGCTGTGCAGCGATTGTTATCCGGATATCGGAAAGCCCAACCTACCATTGATAGAACTGTTAAAGGCATTAAAAAGAGAGGGCTGCCGGATCATTCTCTGGACCTGCAGGTGTGGCAGGAAACTGGAGCAGGCAGTACAGTGGTGCGAAGAGTTCGGACTGGAATTTGACAAAGTCAACCGGAATACAGATGAGATTTTAGAAAAATACGGAAGCGATTCGAGAAAGATTTACGCAGACGTATACATTGACGATAAGGCATGCTTTCCGTGGGAAGTCATGGCATACAAAAAGGAGGAATAAGAGATGACAGCAGGGATCATAGATTACAAATATAAAAAAGAAAAACAGGGGGTAGATTTAGAGACACTTTTTGTGACGGCACTTACCGCATTTACAGGAGGGATCGGGATCATTGCAGTGTTTGCGGTATTGACCGGTGCAGATATCTGCCAATGGAGTAAAAAGGGAATGGTTGGTACTTATTTGCTGCTTAGTGTATTGATCTGGGGAATCCTGCTTTTTCGGGAGTTTAGGACACAAAAGCGTCACGATATTTAGGTTGACAGAAATCTACATAATTTCCTATAATAAGGATGTTCTAAAATAGAAAAAAATCAGATATGAGATTTTATATGGAGGCATATACTTATGAGTAGGATCAGAAAAAAGAAATGGCTTGGAATAGGACTGGCAGTAGTGATGGGATTGTCTGTTGCGGCATCCGATATGGGAATTATGACCGCTTTTGCAACAGGCAATAAAGCAACTACAACGACGACAGCCAATACAACGGCAAACAATGCAAGATTTACCGTAAACGGAGCAGATTTAGTGGTTACGGAAAATCTGAATCCGAATAAATATCCAAAAGATTTTACAGAGACAAAGGTAGAATGTCAGGGAAGACAGTATAAAGGATTGAAATTCAGCAAAGCAGATATCAAACTGATCTGTCTGTTGAATCAGAAGACAGGAGCAGCGGCATATCATATCTATAACGATGCAGACCAGAGTGTATATCCGTTTATCCGAATTGAAAATGGGAATGATTATATCATTGCAATGCCACAGAGCATGATGGATGGTGCACAGGCTCCGGAGAGCTATGCCGAGACCTCTATGGAATTTGAAAAAGGAACGATACAGGTTTATCAGCAGGACGGTGCAGACACCTGCCTGATCTATGCTATGAACAGTGAAGGTCAAAAGGGATGGTATGAGTATCAGACTACAGATAAGACATATCAGGCATATGAAGTACAGAGTAGTCAGGAAGAGACACCGGCAGATGGAGAAGAGCAGCAGGTAACCGATACTTCTTCGGAGAGTCAGGATAATTCTCAGAGTACGCAGTATGAAGGTTATGGCAGCGGGAAATCCATTGAATGAAGAATTAAAGCAGGAAATGAAAAGCATGAAGACAAAATACTGTATGATCATTGCCGTATTGATCATTATCATTGCAGTATTGGTGATTCTTTTGATCAATACCCTGTTAAAAGGACCTAGAAACCCAAGAGACGAGTATGACGAAGAAGAACCGGACGAGGATTTCTTTGATGAGGATTTAGATCAGGAACCGGAGGAAGATTTCTTTGACGAGGATACAGACGAAGAGTCTGACGAATACTATTTTGATGAGGAGCCGGACGAGGAACCGCAAAAGGAATATCCAAAGGCACCAAAGAATGAACCGCAGGAAAAACCGGTAAAGAAAAAATACGAAAGTGATATAGAGATCATAGATTTAAATGACTTATAAAAGAGAGGCATAGTATGCAGAAACCATATACAAAAAAAGCAGAAAAGGTATTAGAGATCGCAAAAAAAACATCCAGATCCATGCATCACAGCTATATCGGAACAGAGCATCTGTTAATAGGACTCTTGGGCGAAGGAAGCGGAGCAGCAGCGAAGGTTTTAAGTTCTGTCGGTGTGGATGAAGAGCGGATATTAGAATTGATCGAGAACCTGATCGCGCCATCCGGAAACGTGATCACAGCAGATGCAGGCGGCTATTCTCCAAGAACCTTAAGAGTGCTAGAGAACGCAGCAAAAGAGGCAGAGCGTTTTAAGAATGAAAAAGTAGGAACGGAGCATCTGCTGATCGCATTGATCAAAGAAGCCGATTGTGCAGCAGTTCGTCTTTTAAATACTTTAGGAGTAAATCTGCAAAGACTCTATGTAGAGACTTTGACGGCAATGGGAGAAGATGTCAGTCTTCATAAAGACGAATTTCAGAATGGAAAATTAGCAAAGAAGAAAAACTTAGAAGCAACACCAACCTTAAACCAGTATTCGAGAGATTTGACACAGCTTGCAAAAGAGGGCGGATTAGATCCGGTGATCGGACGGGAAGAGGAGATACAGCGTGTCATTCAGATCCTGAGCAGAAGAAGCAAGAACAATCCGTGTCTGATCGGAGAGCCGGGCGTAGGAAAGACAGCGGTAGTAGAAGGTCTTGCACAGAATATCGTATCCGGAATGGTGCCGGACAGTGTATTGAACAAACGTGTGGTAACCTTAGATTTATCAGGCATGGTTGCCGGTTCTAAATATCGTGGAGAATTTGAAGAACGAATCAAAAAAGTCCTTGCAGAAGTAAAAAAAGCAGGAAATATTCTGTTGTTCATCGATGAGCTGCATACCATCATAGGAGCCGGTGGAGCAGAAGGGGCCATAGATGCATCGAATATATTAAAACCGTCGTTAGCAAGAGGCGAGATACAGTTGATCGGAGCAACAACGATCGAAGAGTATCGAAAATATATCGAAAAAGATGCGGCATTAGAACGGCGTTTTCAGCCGGTTACGGTGGAAGAACCGGATGAAGAGCAGGCAGTGGCAATATTAACCGGACTGCGCCCGCAGTATGAAGCACATCATCATGTAAAGATTACCGATGAGGGAATCCGTGCAGCCGTACAGATGTCAGAGCGCTACATCAATGACCGGAATCTGCCGGATAAAGCCATTGATCTCATGGATGAGGCGGCTTCCAGAGTACGGCTTGGCAGCTTTAAGACACCGAAACAGATGAAAGAAACAGAGCAGCGTATCCGTGAACTGGATATCATTTTAGAAGAAGCAGTCCGCGGACTTCGTTTAGGTGATGCAAAAGCAGCCCGCGAAGAAAAAGAAGAACTTTTAAAAAGACATGCAAAGCAGATAAAAAAATATCATAAAGATGCCGAGAAAAAAGAGCCGTTAGTCAACGAAAACGAAATTGCAGAGGTAGTGTCCTCCTGGACAAAAATCCCTGTGAAAAAATTAACGGCAGATGAAAGTGCAAAACTTGCAAAATTAGAGAAAACACTGCACAAAAGAGTTATAGGACAGGAAGAGGCGGTAAGTGCTGTGGCAAAAGCAGTCCGCCGTGGAAGAGTAGGATTAAAAGACCCGAATCGTCCGATTGGTTCGTTCCTGTTTTTAGGACCGACAGGAGTTGGAAAGACCGAGATATCCAAAGCACTGGCAGAAGCAGTTTTTGGAAACGAACAGGCAATGATCCGTGTAGATATGTCCGAATATATGGAAAAGCACAGTGTCTCTAAAATGGTAGGCTCTCCTCCGGGATATGTCGGATATGACGAAGGAGGTCAGCTGAGTGAAAAAGTACGCAGAAACCCATATTCGGTCGTATTGTTTGATGAGATAGAAAAAGCCCATCCGGATGTATTCAATATTTTATTACAGGTCTTAGACGATGGACACATCACGGATGAAAAGTAGATTTCAAAAATACCATCATTATCATGACCTCCAATGCAGGAGCACAGTCGATCGTTTCGCCAAAACACTTGGGTTTTGGTTCGCAGGATGATGAAAAACAGAATTACGAATATATGAAGCAGGGTGTTATGGAAGAGGTCAGAAGGATCTTCAAGCCGGAATTTTTAAATCGTATTGATGAGACCATTGTATTCCATGCCCTTACGAAAGAAGACATGAAGCAGATCGTTACACTGTTAGCGAAGACATTAGTGGAGCGCTGCAGGACACAGATGGAGATTGAGCTGCATATCCGTGATTCCGTCAAAGCCTATATTGTTGAAACAGCATATGACCCGAAATACGGAGCACGTCCGTTGCGCCGGATGATCCAGAGTAAGATCGAAGATGCACTTGCAGAAGAGATTTTAGCAGGCAGGATCAAAAGAGGCGACCGGGTAGAGGTCGGACTAAAGAAAAAAGAAATTGTATTTGAAGTGCCAAAAAGCAAAGAAGTGCAACCATAATGTTTCAAAAGTAGTATCGTAAAATTTACAAAATTACTAGCCACACAGACTGAAATATTATATAATGATCATATAAGCAGTTCACTTACAGGAGGAGAAGAAAGAAATGGGAGCAATCAGCGAATTGATTCGCACAGAAAAAGACGGAACCATCAGTTTTGGTGATTATACTTTGGATAAAAAGGCAAAGCTGGACAACTTTGAGCATGACGGTGATTTATACAAAGTAAAGACCTTTCATGAGATCACCAAATTAGAACGCAACGGAATGTTTGTATATGAATCTGTACCGGGAACGGCAGTAACCGAGCTTTCTGTGACAGATAACGGAGTCAGTTTTTCAGTAGAAGGACCGGAGGATGCGCAGATTACTCTAGAATTAGAAGAAAATGCAGAATATGAGATATTCATTGACGGCAGCAACATGGGAAAAATGAAGACGAATTTAGGCGGAAAGTTAAGCCTGAGCGTAGAGTTAGATGTAGTCAGCCAGGTAGCTGTCAAAGTGGAAAAATGTTAAAAGAAACGTCAGAAGACCCGAGAATTCGGGTCTTTTTCACTCTATAGGAAAGGAGTAGTATGGCAAAAGGAAAAACATCCGTATACTTTTGTCAGTCCTGTGGATATGAGTCCTCAAAGTGGATGGGGCAGTGTCCGGGCTGCAAAGAATGGAATACATTTGTAGAAGAAGTCATAGATAAAAAACAGACAGAAAAAGTAAGAAAGCAGGCATCTGCTGCAAAGGTCAGCCACATTTCAGATATCTCCGTGGAAGAGCAGAGCCGTATGGGAACGGGATTTTTAGAACTTGACCGTGTCTTAGGAGGCGGGATCGTTCCGGGTTCTTTGGTTTTAGTCGGAGGAGATCCGGGAATCGGAAAATCTACACTGCTGTTGCAGGTCTGCCGGAATCTTTCGGTGGGCAAAGAAAAAATACTCTATATTTCGGGAGAGGAATCGTTGCAGCAGATAAAATTAAGAGCAGAACGTATGGGAGAATTCGGAACATCTCTTGCAATTCTTTGTGAAACTAATTTAGATATCATTCAGGAAGTCATCCGTCAGGAAAAACCAAAAGTTGTCATCATAGATTCGATACAGACCATGTATAATGAAAATGTATCCTCCGCACCGGGAAGTGTCTCGCAGGTGCGTGAATCCACATCGGTGCTGATGCAGATTGCAAAAGGGATGAATATTTCGATTTTTATCGTCGGTCATGTAACAAAAGAAGGAGTGGTTGCAGGACCTAGGGTTTTAGAACATATGGTAGATACGGTGCTCTATTTTGAAGGGGACCGGTATGCGGCATATCGGATCTTGCGGGGAGTTAAGAACCGTTTTGGTTCCACAAATGAGATCGGAGTATTTGAAATGCGGGATATCGGATTAGTGGAGGTAGAGAATCCGTCAGAATATATGCTGAGCGGAAAACCAAAAGGAGCGTCAGGCTCTGTGGTAGCCTGCTCCGTGGAAGGAAGCCGACCGATCCTTTTAGAGATACAGGCACTTGTCTGCAGAAGCAATCTTGGAATCCCAAGAAGGACAGCAGCAGGAACCGATATCAACAGAGTCAATCTGCTGATGGCAGTATTAGAAAAAAGGCTGGGACTCAGTATGTCGTCCTGTGATGCCTATATCAATATTGCGGGTGGAATACGCATGAATGAGCCGGCAGTAGATTTAGGGATTGTACTTGCCATGATATCCAGTTACAAAGACTGTGCAATACCGGAAGATGTGATCTGTTTTGGCGAAGTGGGATTAAGTGGTGAAGTCCGTGCGGTAAACATGGCAAAGCAGCGTGTCGCAGAGGCGAAAAAACTGGGATTTTCCACCTGTATTCTTCCAAAGGTATCGTTAAAGGGACTGGAAGACATGAAAGGGATCCGGTTGATCGGTGTGGAGAATGTGCAGGAGGCAATGAGAAACATCTTACAGTAATCAGAAATCATCAGAATAAAAGCAGGAGAAAAAAATATGGACAGACAGGAAATATTAAAAAAAGTAGACCATACACTGTTAACACAGACAGCAACATGGGAAGAAATAAAAGAAATTTGTGACGACGCGATAAAATATCAGACCGCATCAATATGCATTCCACCGTCCTATGTAAAAGAGGCAAAAGCATATGTACAGGATCAGATGGCAGTCTGTACGGTTATTGGCTTTCCAAATGGATATAATACTACTGCGGTAAAAAAAGCAGAGACAGAGGATGCATTGAAAAATGGTGCGGATGAGATCGATATGGTCATCAACATCGGCTGGGTCAAAGACAAAAAGTTTGCACAGATCGAAGAAGAGATCAGAACGTTAAAAAAAGCATGTGGAACAAAAATATTAAAAGTCATTATTGAAACATGCCTTCTGACCGAAGAGGAAAAAATACAACTGTGTGAAATCGTTACAGTATCGGGAGCAGACTATATCAAGACTTCTACCGGTTTTTCAACAGCAGGAGCAACACCCGTCGATATAGCGCTTTTTGCAAAGCATGTCGGAAAAAATGTAAAGATCAAGGCAGCAGGAGGAATCTCTTCTTTTGAGGATGCAGAAGAATTTGTCCGCCTGGGGGCAGATCGTCTTGGAACCAGCAGATTAGTAAAGATCCGGAAAGAAAGTTAGAAGTCCACTGATTTTACCGTACCGAAGAAAAAAGGGAGGGTAAGATCATGAAACATCAATATATAAGACAAAAAAACATAAGACAAAAAATAAAATGGATGCTCGTACTCCTTATGGCAGTCAGCTTAAGCGCCTGTGGTGTCAAAGAAGAAAAAAACAGGCAGCAGGCAGAGGAGAATTCCGCAGAGGAAAGTATCAGTAAGGACGGAACCTACGAGATCGCCTTTATAAGCGGTGAAGGTGAATTGGATGATTCAGGCTTTCATGAGAGCAGCTGGGAGGGCATCGCAGAGTATGCGGATGAGAACCGGATCACCTATAGCTATTACCGGCCGGCAGCTGATACAAGGCAGGCACGGGAGGAAGCAGTGCGGACTGCCGCAAAAAAGGGGGCAAAGATCATTATTTCACAGGGATATCCTTTTGAAGAGGTGATTGCCCATATGCAGAATGAGTATCCGAAAATACAGTTTTTAATGTTGGATGCAAAACCGCGTAAGTCAGGACAAAAGGCGGAACTTGCATCCAATGTGCATTGTATTCTGTTTCGGGAAGAAGAAGCAGGATACCTTGCCGGTTATGCAGCCGTTCGCGAAGGCTATACCAGGTTGGGTTTTCTTGGAGGAAAAGAAATTGCACCTGTCCAGCGCTATGGAAGTGGCTTTATACAGGGGGCAGAGTATGCCGCTATGGAAATGGAACGGGAAATTACATTAAAATATCAGTATACAGACACATTTTTACCATCCGATGAAGTGCAGCAGAAGAGTAAGGAATGGTATGAAGAGGGAGTACAGGTGATCTTTGCCTGTAATGGAGGGGCATCTGTTTCCGTGATGCAGTCAGCAGAAGAACTGGATGGAAAAGTAATCGGAGTAGACACCGATCAGTCAGCGGAATCCATAACCGTTCTGACTTCTGCCGGAAAAAACTTAAAAGGTGCTGTGACAGAAGCATTAGATACACTCTATGAAAACGGAGGGGTATGGTCAGGTAAGCAGGCAGGAAAAACGATCACACTTGGAGCAAAAGAAGAAGGTGTCGGTCTGCCACAGGAAGAAGAAGCGTGGCGTTTTGAAAATTTTACGCAGAGAGATTACGGGAAAATCTATCGTGGACTCAAACGAGGGGAACAGGAGATCTTATCAGGGACTGCAACCATGCCAAAGACGGAGAGAGTGCATCTGGAGCTTCCAGAATAGATGAATTTGTAGAAAAAAGATGAAAAATTGAAAAAAATAGAAAAAAATCAAAAAAGTGCTTGACATATGACGATATATGGTGCTATTATAAAGTTCCACCGCGCAAGAGCGTGGTGCTGAGAAATAAAAAAATAAAAAAACCTGTTGACAAACGCAGAAAGCTGTGATAGGATATAGAAGTTGTCGCGTAAGACAGCAGGACAGAGGACCTTGATAACTGAACAGTGAAATAACCTTGAAAGATTCAAAGAGAATAATTCAAAGAACAGCATCGAAAGATGCACCTAAACAGTAAATGGGAAC
>ERZ836877.3264-NODE-3264-length-18711-cov-9.847877_pt1 | contig 18711 bp, 18 predicted proteins | sample MGYA00519469_ERZ836877 | MGnify/ENA primary metagenome ERZ836877 (study PRJEB31850, sample SAMEA3708809) | human gut metagenome | biome: human gut; feature: human-associated habitat; material: faeces | place: China | collected 2014 ... | reverse complement strand
TAAAGATAAATACTTTTTAAAAGGTCTGGAAGTTTGTAATGCGTCAGCCCTGAATTCTCGTTTATTTTTTACCGTTTCACCCTTGTGGAACGATCTCTTCACCCCTGTGGAACGATCGTTCCACCTATGTGAGACGATCGAATCACCCGGGTGAAACGATAAAAGATATACATAAATTGACAGTTATTATCAATTAGATTAGGGTATAATTCTCTTTGTTTCTGAAAAATGTTCACAGGTTTGTGACTATGTGGATTGTTGCTTATATTTGCAAATTAGCTGAATTTCTATGGTGATAAATTTGTCGAATCATTATAAATAAAAAGCGATATGATTTCATTAAAAGGTGTCGATCCAAGAATGATTACTAATAACTTGACACCCTCTGAGGTAACACTCGTTACATTCAAAAGACAAAGTGTAGATGTTATATAAATTCCGATATGGCTGGTTCTTCATTTTACTACTCGTTTTGTGGAGTTGTAAATTGGATTCTAAGAAAGAATCGGCTGAAATGATTTACGAAGTGGTGGTATTACGTGGCCCGTCAGCAATAGCCTTTGCGCAATGGATGGAAAAAGAGCCGGTATTAAAAGGGAAGAAAATGCAGGTGAAAGTCTTGGATTCGCCCGAACAGATGCAGGCTTTATTAGTGAAAGGTGAGGCTGATATAGCGGTTTTGCCGATGATTTCGGCTGCCAACCTATATAATAAAGGTATCCGTTATCCTTTATTAGGTTGTCCGATTTGGGGAACCTTGTATTTAGTAGGACGCGATCATATTGTGCCGCCAGTCTATTTGTTCGGTGCCGGGACGACGCCCGATATACTCGCCCGTTATTATCTGGAGCAAAAAGGTTCTTATGCGTATGACTATTCGTTTGCGACAGCTCGTGAAGTCCTGTTGTCATTGCAGACGGATAAAGTGCAGACAGCCGTATTAAGTGAACCTTTTCTGTCGATGGCGTTGGAACAGGATTCCACGCTTCAGATTCTGGCAGATCTGAATCGTCCGGATTCGCTGTCGTATGGCTTTCCGCAGACGGCGGTGGTTTGCCGGGAATCGTTGCTGACATTCAAAGATTCTATTCAGACTCTTCTGGATCAGTCCTGCCGTTTTGCACAGGAAAAACCGGAAGAGGCGATCCGTGTATTGGAAAACAGGCGTGTATTCGGTAATCGGATGCTTTCGCCTTCCACCATTGAGCGTTGTCGTATCCGTTATATCCCGGCCACAGATTGCCGTGAAGAAGTAGGGCATTTCCTGAAACTGATGAATCATTACGAGCCCCGTTCGACAGGCGGCCGGTTACCCGACTCAACCTTTATTCCTTAAATGACGTATGAAACGCATTGTACTGACTTGTTTGTCTATCTTGTTGATACCCGTTGCTTGGCAGTTGCTTTCGTGGCAGATGGCACAACCGCAACTGATTCCTTCGTTTCCGGATCTGATCCGTGCATTGCTTCGGTTGGTTTATACACCCGGATTTCTTGTCAGTATAGGGACGACATTACTGCGGGCATGCGCCGGCTTGCTGCTTTCGCTGGTAGCGGCTTCGATAATAGCCTTTCTGTTGAATTGGTCGGAAGCAATACGGTTCTTGTTTATGCCTTGGTTGTCGTTACTACGCTCTGTACCGGTCATCTCTTTCATCCTGTTGGCATTGATATTCTTGAACCCGGAAATGATTCCTTTGCTGATCGCTTTTCTGACTATGTATCCATTGCTGACTGAAAATCTGCTGAAAGGTTTGATGAATCGGCGGGATTCTTGGAAGATGCTTGCCCGGCAATTTCACCTGAATGCCTGGAATCGTTTGTTTCAGATTAACTATCCGCAACTTCGGCCCTATCTTTTCAGTGGATTGGCTTCGGCTGTGGGCTTTGGTTGGCGGGCCATCATTATGGGAGAAGTCTTGTCGCAATGTGTGGATGGTATCGGGAAACGAATGAAAGAAGCGCAAGTCTTTATTGATGTCCCGGAACTGATCGCCTGGACCTTGGTAGCAATTGTCTTGAGTTGGCTGACCGACAAGTTGATTTCTCGTTTATCAGACTGGCAGCCATCCGTTCGTTATCGTCATTCGGCTGTAGAGTTACAGGCTGTTTCACTTAAGCCTAACGATATATGTTTGACAGATGTCTCTTATTTCTATGGAGTACATCACATGAATATCATCTTGAAAACCGGAAAGATATATGCACTTTCGGCTCCGTCGGGGCAAGGAAAAACCACATTGCTGCAACTTCTCAACGGAACTTTGAGGCCTACCGGTGGAGAAATCACTGGTTTGCCCCAGCAGACCGCCAATCTCTTTCAGGAACCGACATTGCTTCCACAACTGACGGCAAAGGAGAATATCATGCTTGGTGGCGCAGCTTATTACGATCGAGCAATCTTGGAACAGCAATCGCTGCGGTTGCTGACAGCTTTTCAGTTGGAAAAGCAGGCCGAGATGTATCCGGCTGCCTTGAGTTATGGGCAACAGCAACGAGTTGCTTTGGCAAGGGCGTTAATGTTCCCGGCCGGATTGCTGTTGCTGGACGAGCCTTTCAACGGTTTGGATGTGGAGCTTCGGCAGTTAGTTGCTCGTTTCCTGGTGGAATGGCAGCAGGAAAAACAGGCAACAGTTGTTTTCTCGTCGCATCATGCCGATGAGATCAGGGCGATGAATGCAGAAGTGATTACGTTGTAGGCTTGCATATCCACAGGATTTTCGTTTCTTTTGCAGGTCAATTCTGAAATCATATCAATATGGAAATAATATATCCGGATTTAATAGCTAAAGCTCTTCAGTTACCGCTTCCGCAGGTACGGAATACAATCGGACTGCTGGAGTCGGGAGCTACTATTCCGTTTATCAGTCGTTATCGGAAGGAAATGACCGGCGGACTGAATGAAGTACAAATAACGGACGTCAAGAACTGGTTGGATAAACTGACGGAACTGAAGGCACGAAAGGACACAATCCTGAATGCACTGGAGAAACAGGAAAAGCTGACGCCGGAATTGAAAGCACGTATCGAATCTTCGTGGGACAGTAATGAGATTGAAGATATTTATCTCCCGTATAAACCCAAACGAGTGACGCGTGCCGAGATGGCGCGTAAGAGAGGGCTTGAACCATTAGCTAAGCTGATAGCTGCCCAAAAGGAACCGTTCCTGTCCGGACGCGTGCCGGCGTTTGTGCAGGGCGAGGTGAAAGATGAAGAAGAAGCCTTGTCGGGTGCGCGGGATATTATTGCCGAATGGGTAAACGAGAACGAGCGGACGCGTAATCAGGTGCGTTTTGCTTTCCGCCAGGCGGTTATTTCAGCGAAAGTCATCAAAGGAAAAGAAGAGGATGGTGCGAAATACCGAAACTACTTCCAGTTCGAAGAGAAACTTTCGCGGTGTCAGTCGCATCGGCTGCTGGCAGTACGAAGAGGTGAGGAGGAAGGTTTCTTACGGGTTTCGATTGCGCCGGCAGATGACGATGCCTGTCTCGAATCCTTATACAGGCAGTATAAACGGAATAATGGCGCCTGCTGGGAACAATTCCAATTGGCGATTGATGATGCCTATAAACGTTTGCTCAAACCTTCCATCGAATCGGAGTTTGCCAAAAGCAGCAAACTGAAAGCCGACGAAGAAGCGATCCGAGTCTTTGCCGATAATCTCCGGCAGTTACTGCTGGCTCCGCCTTTAGGGCAGAAGCGTGTCTTGGGTATTGATCCGGGTTATCGCACGGGTTGTAAGGTGGTTTGTCTGGATGCACAGGGAAATCTGTTGCACAATGAAACGATTTATCCGCATCCGCCTAAGAATGAACGAAAGAAGGCTGAGATCAAAATCCAACATTTGGTGGAGGCTTATAATATAGATGCTATTTCAATTGGTAATGGAACTGCCAGCCGCGAAACGGAAGAATTTATTACCAATATCCGATATACCAAGCCGGTCAAGGTCTTTGTCGTCAGTGAAGATGGTGCTTCTGTCTATTCAGCTTCGGCCGTGGCGCGGGCAGAATTTCCGGAATACGACGTAACGGTGCGCGGTGCCGTCAGCATTGGTCGCCGTTTGATGGATCCTTTAGCCGAGTTGGTCAAGATTGATCCGAAAAGTATCGGTGTCGGTCAATACCAGCATGCCGTGGATCAGGCGTTATTGAAGAAGAGTTTGGATCAGACGGTCGAGAGCTGTGTCAATCTAGTTGGGGTAAATGTAAATACAGCAAGCAAAGAATTGTTGACGTACATCTCCGGCTTAGGACCTGTCTTGGCGCAGAATATCGTACAGTACCGGGCAGAGAATGGTCCGTTTGTTTGCCGGAAAGACTTGAAGAAGGTACCACGACTGGGTGAAAAGGCTTTCGAACAATGTGCCGGTTTCCTGCGTATTCCCAATGGAAGTAACCCGCTGGATAATTCGGCTGTCCATCCGGAAAGTTATCCGGTAGTAGAAAAGATGGCAGCAGACTTGCATTGTACGGTCGGAGAGCTGATGAAGCGGAAAGAATTGAAGCAGCAAATCCGTTTGGAACAGTATCAGACAGATCAGATCGGTATGCCAACCTTACAGGATATCATGAAGGAACTGGACAAGCCGGGGCGTGATCCGCGTAGCGAAATCCAGGAATTCAGCTTTAATCCGGATATTCATACCATCGACGACTTGCAGGAAGGCATGATATTGCCGGGCATTGTGACGAATATTACCAATTTTGGTTGCTTTGTAGATGTAGGAATCAAGGAAAACGGACTGGTTCACATCTCGGAACTGGCTGACCGTTTCGTGAGTAATCCGGCAGATGTTGTTTCTATTCATCAGCATGTACAAGTAAGAGTATTAAGTATCGATACAACCCGGAAACGGGTACAATTATCCATGAAAGGAATTGAATCATGAAAGAGAAAATAAACAAGACGAATGTGGCTCGTTTGCTTGATAAGGCAAAAGTGGCCTATAAACTGGTGCCTTATGAAGTGGATGAAAATGATCTGAGTGCAACGCATGTGGCAGAGCAGTTGGGCGAAGATGTCAGTCAGGTGTTCAAGACGCTGGTATTACGCGGCGACAAGAGTGGTTATTTTGTCTGTGTAATACCAGGAGCAGCAGAAGTCAACTTGAAGAAAGCTGCCAAGGTCTCCGGTAACAAGAGTTGTGAGATGATTCACGTGAAGGAGTTATTGCCACTGACAGGTTATATCCGTGGCGGTTGTTCTCCGATTGGAATGAAGAAGCATTTCCCCACTTATATTCAGGAATCAGCAACCGAATTCGAACATATTTATGTCAGTGCCGGGCAACGTGGCCTGCAAGTCTGTCTTTCTCCGACTGATTTGATCCGCGAAGCACGGGCCGAAGTGGCTGATCTGATCGGTTGAAAAGTGAAGCTTCTGCGTCGATCAGAAGGGCCAAAAATAGAAAAGTGGAGCTTCTGCGTCGATCAGAAGGACCAAAAATAGAAAAGTAAGGTTTTCGCATTTGTCGGAAGCCTTATTTTTCTATTTTGAATCTCATGATGGTAATCGAAGAAGGCGGGAACTTGTACGTCTTGGGAATACCCATGGTAAAAGTTGTCTTCTTCTTCTCCGGTTTGATCCGATCCGGTTTCTCAAAGGTGTTGCTTGTTTCCGGTTCGCCAGCCAGTTCGATGATATCTACGGCATCTTCCACCGATAATCCTTGGATGTTCAGCTCGGCTTTTTCTTCATGTCGGGTTGTATTGACGACTTTAAGGTATAAACAGTTATTCTTCTTGTCGAGCGTGGCTACTGAAGCCAATGATGGATAAGGACGCATACCTGCTTTCTGTACCAATACTTCGTTCACATAACAGAAGATCGAATCCTTTTGACAACGGATACGGACGTCATAGTCGGTATTATTGACCAAAGGTTGTTTGACCGTTGCAGCTAATGTATCGGTTACGTTCCCACTTTGATGGTATAGCCGGGCATAGCCATCGCCCAGGGTAAAACTGATATAATCCTGCTGTTCGCGAAGGCAACCGTTATTGCGGACACGGAACTGGATCAGTTCGCTTCCCTTTGTCCGGCGGATATGCGAAGTAAACTCGTAGTCGCTGGCTGTCGAATCGCCCAACAATACATAATTCCATCGGTTGGGAACCGGTGTTAATATACCGGAAGATATTCTCCAGTTACCACTCAAAATCTGTCCTTGTTCTACCGGTTTCCCATCGATCATTACCTGATTCATCTCATAACAGTTGTCGAACATATACACTGAAGCGAATCCGTTAGTAATCGTCGGGCGCAGATAGGTTTCAACCTGAGATGGAATCACTTCATCTCCGCGGTATTTGTTGAACAACATCCACATATAATAAGAAGGAGAGAGCACGATCTGATGGTTATTGAAAAGGATCATCGGCCAGCGCTCCTTGGTATAATCGGCGTTTCCCAATACCGGAGAATAAGCAATTCGCGCCATCATGTCCGGATAGTTCTCAATGCCGATCAGGAAACAAGCTTCAGCGATGGCTGATGACATGGTCCGGGCTTCCGACGATTGCATGTTTCCGAATTCACCCACGAAGGTATTCTCCCATTCGTACCGGCTTTTGACTGTTTCGTAGCGGCCCTGGTTGGAAAGGAAGAACGAGTTTTTCCCGTTGAAGTGCATGTCATGCCATTCACTTCGTGGTTGGCGGCCAACCAGGCGGTTACTGATGACTGTGATCTCCGGCCATTTCTCTTTGATGGCTTTTCGGAACAGTTCGAAGCGTTTGGTATATTCATGTCCGTAGTTCTCACTTCCGATCTCCACATATTTTAACTGGAAAGGCTTCGGATGCCCATTCTTGGCACGCAATGCTCCCAGCACAGAGTCCGTTGGATAATTGGCATATCCGATAGCATCCAGTGCTTCTTGTACCAGCTTGTCCATCTCTGTGATGGACTCATAACGCGGGCGCCGGCTCATATTCGTGATACCACTGTTGATCACATAGATCGGTTCTGCTCCCAAGTCTTCACACAACTGCAGGTATTCGTGATAACCGGTACCGTTGGTTGTTCCGTATCCCCAGACATTCCAGAAATGTTTGCGCTCGGCAATGTTACCCAACGTCTCTTTCCAGACCGGAAAAGTCCCTGCTGTGTATCCTTCAACGAAAGCACCTCCGGGGAAACGTACGAAGCGAGGTTGCAGCTTGGCAATGGCTTCCATAATGTCCTGTCGCTGTCCGTTAGGGCGTCCTTTCCAGGTTTCCGGGAACAACGATACGACATCCAGCCAGAACGTCTGGCTGCTGTCTGACGAGAAAGTCAGGATTGCCTTGTTGCTCGTAGCATTGGCTGTAAAGGTATGCCGGTATTTCTTCCATTCGTAATGAGGCGTTACCGTAAAGACATCACTCAATACCCGGTTCCCGATGGAATCTTCCAAAGCGATATGCAAATTCTTCGGATAAACCGAACTGCCTTTCAGGTAAAAGGAAAGCTGATAGGTTTGCCCTTGCTGGATAGCCAGACCGTTATAACCTTCAGCCACGACGCCGCCCCGACCATTCTGGGCCGTAGTGGCAATCGAAACAACCAGCGAACGCTTGTTCTTCTCATTCAACAATTCTTTGGTATCCGGATAAATCCATGTATTGGTGGATAAAGGTCTCCAGCCGGGAAGCGAATCAAGACGCATAAACGGCATGTCATAGCCATTCGGAGTCGTAATTACCCGGCGGCGGGCATCATATGGGCAGTTCAAAGGCGGAATTCCATCCTCAAAACTTCGGTTTTGTATCATCTCGGCATACAGACCTCCATCAATGGCATGATTGATTTCCTCCAATGTAATGCCGTATAAATCCGGATTAACGGTTTGGATGGTACTTTCCGCATCAATATGTATAACTGAAGTCACCTGCGTTTCCTGCTGGCAGGCAACCAACCCGCCGACCAGCAACGAAATCATCCATAACTTCAAGAAAATAATCGCTTGCTTCATTCTTGTAAAGAACTTCTCTGAATTTGGGTGCAAATTTAGAGATTTTCGGTGGAATAATTTCCAATAAAAATAAAGGAGGAAAACAAAATTAGTCTTCCTCCCTCATAATTAGTGTGGATCTTTTTTACAAATAAGAAATTGTTAATATCCTAACTTTCGTTTTGGGGTGATGTTATCTTGAGGCGTTTTCTCTTTAATTTCATCATCTTCAATGATCTTGTTTATTTTTAAATCCCGAATAAGAGCCTCCTTGTTAATTTGTACAATGGCATAAACCTTGAAAAGTTCACTTTCATCTTTTGTTGGCTCTCCTTCCAATTGAGAACCAATAACAAACCCTTTATATTTATTCTCCAAGAACTTTTCAACATAATATTTATTCTCATTTTCAATAAGTGGCGTTCCAATATTGAAATCATCAAGACCAAATCCTTCTACTCCGCTATAAAACAAAGTATAGAATAATGCTTTAGCAGCCATATCTTCGGCCTCTTTCTTTTTCTCTGCTTGTGTCTCAACCCGGAAAATTGCTCTACCATTATCTTCTTCAACTAACTCCGCTATTGCAGCATATTGTTGAGCAAAAGAAAAGGTTGAAAAGAATAAAAGAAAGACAGTCAAAATTGGAGATAAATGCTTCATATTTAATATCTCGATTATTTAATAATTTCTTTTGCGTCTTTTGCCAAACCTCTAAAGAAGTTTTTGTCTTCTTTGGATTGTACGCTCATTTCATTACCTTCAGCAAAATATTTGCTAATGTCCTGTCCTCCTTTGTTTACTTTACACAAGGTCATTTTTCCACTAACAACTTCTTTTGCCAGTAAAGAACCTATATTTTTCTGAATTTTCTCACCAGCTATGTCTAGAGAAACAAACACATCAAATGCTTGTCCTTCTTGTACTCCTTGATCGCTGCCAATAGAAATATATACGGTTTTTGCATCATTTTTCTTCCCATAAGAATCGATAGCTTTGACAATAGCTGTCATTTTAAAGTTATTATCAACAAAACCTCCCATTTCCTTCACTGCTTTACCTAAGGCGTTGGTAATGGCATCTGATTCTGAATCTCCCGTATACCATGTATTATCAAATGTCTCTGTTGTTTTAATAGTCCCATCAGCACCATCAACAACAGTCAGAGTATAATTAGCGGTACATTCATAAGAGACATGTCCTTCCTTATCCGTTTTTTTCATTACATTCAACGTATTGAAATGGCCTTTTAATATGTAGTCCACTCCCTTTTCATACATTGCCTTATAACGAGTCTGATCATCTTTTGGAAGTTCCCCGAACGTTGCTTGATCAATGAGATTTACACGATCTGTTTCCATAATTCCCGCAATAATATTATTGCGTAGATTCGTTACCCAGTTAGTACCAATCTGAGAGTTATACGAAAACTCTTCTACGCAAACACCTTTCTTTTGAGCGAAAGCATTACCCATACATAGAAGGGTAATAACCACTAATGACATTAATTTTTTCATTTTGATTATAACTTTAAGTAAAACATTAATATAAATAGTATTATTCCTTATCGGTAACTAGTCTTAAACCTATACTAGCTTTCACCTCTTTAGGGCGAGAGTAATTACGAGTATAAACTTTATGAAAATTTTCTTCCATATCGAAACCTCCTCCACGATGAATACGTTGTACGCCACGTTCAGCGCCTTTTGGATTAAACACTTTTCGTGCCTCATATCGTCCTAACCAATCCTGACACCATTCAGAAACGTTTCCAGACATATCATGTATGCCAAGAGCATTCGGTTTTAGTGAAGCTACGGGATAAAGATTTCCTTGACGAGAAACCTGAGATAAAGAATTGCTTCCCGCAAAATTCGTTCCCTCTTGATGGTTCCCTCCTTTAGCGGCATATTCCCATTCGGCTTCTGTTGGTAAACGAAATGACTTTCCAGTAATTTCATTCAACTTAGTGATAAAGGCTTGGCAATCTTCCCAACTTATATTGTTTACCGGAAGGTTGTCCCCTTGCACTGTAGACGGATTATTGCCCATTATGGCTTTCCACAAAGCTTGTGTTACTTCCGTTCGACCAATACTGAAACTTTTTACATTCACTTCATGAATTGGATGTTCATAACTAAACGAACCACTTGGTTTCTCCGGAGAACCCATATAAAATGAACCTCCTTGTACATTGATCATCTCATAAGAAATACCTTTATATGAAAAAGTACCTTCTTGATACATTTGGACAAAAAACGGATGCTGTTTGATATCGTCGCCCACTTTCACTTCTATCTTGGTTTTCTCTTCGTTGTAACCCTTTTTACGGAGGACGAGATTGTGTTCTCCATTAGTCAATTCAACAGTACAAGGGGTAACACCGAAGCTAATATCATCAATAAAAACTTCCGCACCTTCAACATTGCTTTCAATTCGTACCTCCGCCGCAGGAAGGTTCATGCCACTGCGTTCGAGGACAAGTCGATAAGTTGTTTTTTGCGCAAGTATTTCAGGGAAAACATATCGTAAGGAAGGATAATTAGCATGACTTATGGTAAGACGCTTGCTTCCGTTTGTCATATAAACCCAATATTCGTTGCCTTTATGACATACACTGTCTACATTCCCTTCAAAAATAACATCTTTCAACCCAATAACAGAGACTTTGACTAAAGCACAAGGTTCACCCACATCGTCTTTTACAATGTTAGAACGAGCCTCCATATCCATCAATGCTTTCTCAAAAGATTTAACACTCAATTCTTGCGCTTGTGATGTTATGGAAAAGAACAAACTAATAGATAGAATAATATTTTTCATGACGAATTTTCATTTAAGGTAAATCAAAGTCATTTAATGAGAAAATATCCTGTTCTGGAAGTGGTTTAGTTTTTCCTTCATCCAAATAAACAGGTTGCCAAGTGCGTACATGAATTTGCGGATGATCTTCATCTTTAAAATCCCAAAGAAGAAAAACATACCCTTCATCACTATAAGTAGAAGAACGCCAATCTTGACGTACAGTTACACCATAAAAATGCGATTTTGACCTGACACCACTACGTTTTACTTTAATATCTGAAAACTCCACATTTATATACTGATTTTTTTTGAAAACACTTTCTAAACTATTCAAATACTGTTCTTTATTTTTAACCTCATATTCTACTTTAGGAATACTAATTTCATTAGGTACGGATTTTATTACTTTTCCTGTAATAATTAAGGCATCATCACTAAAAAGTTGTCTTAAGTAAACGATGTCTTTTTTATTATATGCTGTTCTAAACTGTTCCACAAATTGGAGAACCATCATCCGTCTTTCTAAATCATCTAATTCCATTCCTTTCTCCATTATTTCTTTATACTGATTGATTCCAATTGCAATGGAGAAGTCTGAAATATTTCCTTGCAGATCGAAACAAAGAACCGCTTCTTGATAAAGTTCATCATTATAACTACTTTCAAGAGGTTTCATCATCAATGGAATGTTACGAATTTGGTATTCCCTCACATTACCATTACTACTGTGAAGATTGAGGCAGCGTTCTACTATCTCACTCTCTTCACAGCTAAAAGGAGTTCCTTCCCATAACATCGTAAGATTTTCTTTCGCATCGGAGGTAATTCCGATACCAGTGAAATTTAGATCTCGTCCTGCTGCTTGCGCATTATTTATTTCAGTCAGCAGTTTTGCCGCATTATTTTCCATTTGTCGTTTTAAGGAGGTATTATAAATACCGTCGGTAATTTCCAATCTTACTGATTCTGCCCTTACAACCGAAAAACAAAAAAGACTTAGGCAAAAAACAAATACTGTATGTTTAAGAAATATCTTCGTCATAACTTTATAATTTATAGATTAATACATCGTAAACCAAAGGGCTCCTCGTCCGCTGTAATTGGACAAAGAATCATCTTTTCCTGTTTTTATATTTTTACGAATATCTCCACCGGGAGACAATACGGCTTCAATAATACCTTCGCGGTTGTAAACCAAAAGATAACTTTGATTTCCATCTTTCATAGTGCTATATTTCCCATATTCTTTGATTATTCCTTTTGACTTTAAATCAACAAAACAATCACGTGCCTCACTGAATTGTACTAATGAAACGATACGCTGCAAAGCTTCTTCCTTTGGGGAAAGTACAGGAGATGTTACCGGGCGAGTATCATTACCTGAAACCGCTTGGGATTCTTCTTGTTTGTCTGCTTCACGGTCAATGGTGACAGTATTCTCAGCATCATTTATAGGTATGACATCCGATTTTTTTACATAAAGGAAAACACGGAACATGGTTCCTCGTTTCATATCAAGACTTTCTACATTGTTTTTGATTTCACGAATGACAACATTTTCCGCATTTTTTAATTTCTTTTTTTCAGACACATAACGCTCAACTTCCAATTCCAACAATTCCAAAGCAGTTTCCTTGGCCTCTTCTTGCGTTTTCATAGTAGCCTCCCCATATAAATAAGAACGGCTACGTTTAATATCGTTAATTTGTTCCGCTACCGACTTTTGGGCAAATAATGAAATTGTACCCAAAAGCAGTAAGGTTGCTACTGCAATAATTTTTTTCATTCTTCTTTGTGCTTTTGTGAGTTCTTTAAATCTTCATATAAATCTTTTATCGATCCAGTAGGAATAAAGGCGTGCCATTTGGCATATACCGTTCCTTCAGACTTCCCAAAATCATCAATCAATAGACGTATCCTTAATAGGTGGTTGTAACCATATTTTTCATTACGCATAATACAAATACCACTGAGTGAACGATCTGTCAATGTTGTTATTCCAAAATAAGGTTGGCAACCTTCCGATAGGCAGAACGACAGCCATTGTCGTAGTGGACAACGAAAATCCTCCTGTTTGTTACCAAATTTCATAAGTTGGCACTCAAACATAAATTTACTTTCCACCTCGGGGCACAACATAACATTAAACGCACTTTCTACCGGATACGCCTTATCCCAAACAGCATGTAACTGCCCATTTTTGTCAGGCAAATAAAATGTGTTAGAGTTTAATTGCTCCAAAATATAATAATCTCCTTCCCTAACAAAAAAAACGTCTTTCCAATACCCTTCTTGCTTGAAATCTTCATCCAATAAAATTCTTGTTTCCTTATGCGTTAATACTCGATTCTTTAATCGATCCTCCAATTCCACTAAATCAGCTCCAGCTATCAATTGATATTTTATAGGAAAGGATAAGGAACAAACAACCGTATCAGCCTGTAACCATGATACCCGATATCGTTTTCCTGATAAATTTTCAGTTACAACTTTATCAAGTTGTCGCAAAGAAGGAAACAAATCCCAATTACCGGCATCAAAAATGATATCATCCTCTTTAATTTGCTGTCCTATTGATTTTATTCGTTCAAAAGGAAGACAGATTGACAGATAATAACGTTCTAAAAAATCATATATCAAAGAAGGACACTGGACAATTCCTTCATGAAACAGTGTTGCCCCAATATGTTCCACTTCATTTCTTTGGTTGACACGGATAGTTAAAGGCAAACCTTTGTAAGAATATTGTCGGTATGTACCCGGAGATAGGCTAACAAAAGGTACTTCCGGTATTACCTTTGACATCTGTTCCAGCAACTGGGAACCAAAACTATTTTGGGCATACAATGCTGGAGCCAAGAGCAGCAGGTAGCAACAAAGCCACCTGCATGTCTGATGATATGGAACAATAATTTTACACATATTAATAATCCGCTGCGGATTTACCGATATTCAAGAATGATTGTGAACCATCTGTACGGTGTAGCTGTCCCATCTCCAAATGACCATTATTGTATTTGCCTGAAACGTAATCGCCTTTCTCGGCATATCGTTTTTGAGGATCACGAGCTTCGATAAGTGTACGCCGCTTGTATGTCATGATACCTTTGCCATGTGGCTTTCCGTCTTTAGTTTCACCATCATAGATAGCATAACCTAAATCCAGTTCTCCTTCCTTGGCAACAATATTATGATTCCCATTATTATCGGTTTTCTCCCCTTCATGTTGGACTTTTCCTCCTCCTTCGCCATTAGGATTTTGTTCTACTATAGTTGTATCAACTTTGGTACTGTCAGGGTATAAAGGATGATCATCTCCTGCCGTTTTTGAATTTGAAAGAGAGAAATAGCCAATACCACATCCTAAAGTAGCTATTCCTACGATACCCAAAACTATTTTCTTCCAGTCCTGACCACTTTTAACTTCAACCAGCATGTTTTTATGACAACAAGGACACTCAATCTTGTCTCCTGGCATCAATTCTATCACCTTCTTGGGCTTGGCATCCGCATATTCCGGGCAGTTGCCAATATTCATACAATGATATTTTTTACTTAGATTCGCCATATTATATATGTATAAGAGATTAAACTTGAGGTTTATATGACATTAATATTTTTATCGCACTTTCAGTCCACCGGACAAATTCATTATATTTACTTTTAGGTGCGGGATTTTCTGTTTTTATGACTTTCCCTACAACACTCATGAGTTCCTGCTGCAACTCTTTCTTCTTCGTTTCAACTAATCGATGGCTGCTGCAATCAATTTCACCAAAAGCTTCTTCCATGATTGCCTCAAACATTTTCTTTAGCGATTTATATTTTTCGCTCATTAAATGGTCATCGTAGGGAATATCAATAAAACGTGTTTTTCCCCATGGTGAAATAGTTGAGTTGCCAAAGAAATCCTTTTCACCCATTTCACCATATTCACCGGAGTCTTCATCATATTGTATTTTACCTAATCCTAAGTCTAAAATAAGATAAGGCACATACAAATCTCGAATTTCCGCAGGGGAGGCCGCTTGCTTTACAAACAAATCACGATAATCTTTAGCTTCATTTTCTGTATGAAGAACAATTCGATTATTCGGCTCAAGAGTAATTTGATGTTCATATTCTGCCTTCAACATTTGCAAAGCCGAAATGGCACGCATCGGATAACCATTGACTACCCCCATAAGTAATATCTCATTAGGATTTTGTCCGTTCATGCCAACAGTAACAGACCCACTGAAACCGCCTCCAATCGCATTCTCCAATTTCTGTTTTAAGGTTTCAGCGAATTCGATTAATTCAGGTGCTTCTGTCTTAGGCAGAGTGACAATTATACGTTGTGTTTTGATATTTTGATTAACAATTGGAGGTTGATTGTTGGGGATATTCATCTGTATCTCATTCATATTGATTTCAGAAAAGAATCCGCTTGCTACAATCAGGTTCTCCGCAAACTGTCTCAACTCATTATCCTTACCATCAAACTTATGTTGTAACCTAGATAAGATAGGAACACCCAACACCTTATTCTGCTTTTCCGTGCAGAACTCATCGTGATAAGTCAGAATTTTCGGATAAACTTCCTCTAATAGAATATTTGTTAAACGAGAAACATTCATCCGATTTACCGATTTAAATTGTCCGTCACTCTGTAAAGCCTCAGCAATACAAGTACGAACCTTCATTCCGACCTCATTCATTTTTTTGCTATCTGTCAGGATCCGGTTTTCTAACCCGAGCAGTTTTGCTCGATCGTAATATTCGATGATTGGCAAAGTCATGTTCTGCGTTCCATCATTTTCGCTTTTAGCAAAAGTTTCTAAATCTGCAAGATGAGTCAAACGTTCCTTTGTTTTTTCTACTAGTAAATCCACTTGCTTAGAAAAATTTTCTATCCGATTCTTCAAATCACTGAACTGCACAATCAATGAATCTAGAAGTTTAGAAGCAAATATATTACATGCTGCATATTCTGTTTTAGCTATACATAGTTGTTTACTTAATTCAACAACTCTCTCATAACGATTATTAAGGATGAATGGTCGTTTTATCGCATGCGCATTAAGATACTCATTTTTAATCGTTTCAATCAATCCCTCTAAATGTTTAAACTTTTGCGAAAGCTCAACGATTGTTCCATTTATAGTATCTTTTCTGTTTACAGTCATGTTGATAAGCTCTTCCATGATATTTAAAATGCTATGGTATGCTAATTTACCCATATACCATTCATTGAACAATTCTTGTTCGACCTTAAGGCTGATTTCTTTCGCATAAGCTTCAGCTGCATTCGACTTATCATTATAGAAATTTTCAACTCCGACTCCCCTAAAACCTTCCGCATATCCTTGCTTACAAAGTTCGTCCAGTTTATTGAATGGGTAATCCGTATTTTTTGCTGCAGGTGCGACTACATTAATATACGCATTCCAATACGTTTGACTGAATTCACCTTCCTGCCATCCTTCATTCTTATCTCCCTGAAGTATGTATTTCTTCAGCATTAAATGGTCGGAAGTAAGCATCCATTTGTTTTTACGGTCTTCCGCATTAAGATAAGTCAAGGGAGCGAAGTTTACGATTTCGTCACGAAAACCTAATGTATTGTTCCAGTTGTTATATTTCATCTGATACAGAATGCTCAAGCCCAATACGTATGCTACGTGTTCTTTGATTTTTTCCTCTGGAACAATGACACGTTTTATACCAAACGAACCTATAGCTTTTGTGCGAACAGGTACAGGAATGCCCTCTTCCGCATCTGCCGTCTCATCAGATTCTGTACGGAAATTAGAAAGATTCTCAAAATTGTAAAAGCGGTTCAATTCTTCATTTTGAGGACCTCCAGGCATGAAGATTTTAGCATAAACAAAATCAGCGACAAGCCTTGACAAATCACTCGTACGTTCTGTATCTATTGTGTATCCAAAATCATTCTTATTACTGTATAGCATCAGTCCATTGGCGATTTTCAAAGATTGTGGGATTCTACCTTTTTGAAGATTATCAGGAGAAGGAGTCTCATAGTCGAGATATAAACGAGCATAATCCGTATGCGAAGTAATATCATAACAAGGTTTGAATGTCTTATCTTTCCATTCCTTGTTATACATGGATGTAAACAACTGGTTTAATTCCAACAACGCTCCATATCCATTGGCTTTGTAGCGTCCTGTACTCCAAGTTGCTGGTGGCGTATCCTCTGGGAGTTGACAAAAGGCAACAATTCTGAATTGATTTTCATTAAAATTGTTCGAGAAAAACCATTTACGAGTTTGGGCGATAGCGTCTATTATGGAACCGGAACCTGTACCTCCTGCTAATCCAGCAAATATATGTACGTTAATAATTCCTTGTATTTCCGTTCTTCTTACTTTTCGTACAGAATCATTCAGTTTCGCGATATAAGCATCAATATTGGCTGCAAAAAGAATACGTCCGGCACGACGTTTCTGATCGGCCGCAGCCCCAACTGGACATACGGCAGCCTGAGTTTCATTTACATTCCCCAAAATTCCCAATACACGCTTGTAACCTTGAGGATTGGCAAAAACATTATCAATATTACAACTGGTTTTAATATCAACAAACTCAGTTGGCTCAAAACAGCAATTTCCGTGAATAGTCTGATAACTGATATCTGTTGGATTGATCATATTATTATCTGTATCCACATAAATGAACTCGATTGCAAGCCCTTCACGTTGTTTACTATCGAACTCCGTCCAAAGTCTTTGTCTGAACGCTTTAAGGATTTTACCTCCGGTGCCTCCTAACCCAATTAAAATGTCTGACATAATATTATCTTTAAAATTTTACTTTCCGTTGTGTATAATCATTGTTATATGTTGGTTGCACAAAATTTCTTGCTTGATTTTCCCGAAAAAGGAAGCATAGAAGTATTTCTCCGATGAAGAAAATTGCAAACCAAAGAATCCGTCGGGTTTTATAAGAGTTGATTTCTTCTTGTAACGATTGGATTTTTGATATGATGGTTGTATCCATTTCAGGAAAAAAATGTTCTATCCAAGGGTTATCTTCAAATGTTTTCATGAGATTAGTGTTGGATGTTTGTTCCCAAATGGTTTCAATATATTCCTCTGTTTTTAATGCACCAAACCATAGCGTAAACTGGAATAAATATAGGAAAAAGAAAGTAATACAAATAATTATGCTCGGAACAGGTTTTATCCGAACAAGGAACTTCGTGATGAAGAACACAAGTAATGAAACAAAAAGCCCACAAAGAAAGGCTTTAAATAAAACTACAGTAGAACCCAATAAAATACTCATAATTATTACATGATTGAGTACCGATAAGTTCCAAATTCGGTGTCTTCTTTTTATATTACACAAAAAGCGTGGGAACTTGTTCTGCCCATCAATTACCAGGTATCGCCAAACACCTCGAGGAAATGGACGAAGAAACAATATTCTCACGCTGTTGGATATGTACAAATAAGATAAACATAACCTCACGGTTACATTCACCACGATACATACGGATACAGAATGAGCGTCACATTGTCTCTATCCTTCCTCTGAAATTGGCGATTTCGGTAATTCGGATAAAGCAAAAACGCTTTCTTTTATGTCAAGCGGATTTCTCCCCGCTGACATCGGCAAAGATACGTTTTTTTTCAATGCAACGCTCGTTGAGAATATTATTTCTTCAAAAATATGTAAAAAAAAGGATGATTTATGTCTATTTTTAGAAAAGATCGTTCTCTACCCATAGAATGGGTATTTCTCTATATAGAGAAAGGTGCTTTCTAAGCATATAGAAAGCACCTTTCTGAAAATAGGGCTATTCAACAAGTTTTAACAATATAGGGCAAACCAGCGTTCTTGGTGTTTTCAATAGATTCTTGCCCGAGGTAAAATACGTCTCAATCTCCAATCGGTAAGTACCGGTCAGCAAGCCGGTCGGGAACATGAACGTGATGCGCGAGGGGTCGTTGTAGCCCAAC